>OKMY01000203.1_pt1 | contig 26540 bp, 15 predicted proteins | sample 1614131 | NCBI WGS metagenome assembly OKMY01 (sample SAMN04436908, study PRJEB24849) | human gut metagenome | biome: human gut; feature: NICU; material: stool | host: Homo sapiens | place: USA: Saint Louis, MO | collected 2012-04-20 | reverse complement strand
AATGATATAATAAAAAATAAAAGTAATACTACAAATCTAAATATTTTCATTTATTCTCGCCATTTAACTTTATTCTTTTTTCTTTTTCTTTAACAACCGCTTCCCATAGTGAATTTGGCAGCGTATAAATATCAAGTTCTGGGATTATATATTTTAACAATTTTGAAGACCATTCGGCACAACTAAAACTCCCCGGTTCTTCATCGCCATCATCTAATGCCAATGCAGCATTCTTTATCGTTAATAACTCGTCATTCGTTACCGGTAAAGACAATAACTTTACCTTATAGGGAAACCATTCGCCATCCAGCTTATTCTGCGTTACTTCATTCGGATTTTCTTGATAACTGATAAAATCATCCAGTTTTGCAAATTCACCAATAAATACAAAGCCGGATCCTCTCTGCCCATTTCCATTTTCTAATTTTTTATAAGGATTATAGCTTCCATTAGGATCATAAAGATAAGGGCTTGATGAATCACCAAACACTTCAAAATAAATAGCTGAATGATCTCCCATTACCTCGGCATTAGTACTATATACTCTAATTGTGGATGTAATTAAAATTATTTCTGATGTATATTTTGTTTTTTTCTGAGTGTTATCTCCTCGATCATCCGTCCATTCTTTATTTAACCTATTCTGATCTATTCCTGCCATCCGGTTATCTGTTCCTGAACCTTCTTCGGTCTCATACGTATCATCCATCATTGACGCAATAAACCGAGCCTTACACGGGCAACTGCTCTGGCTGTCCAGCGATCCCGCCATCAGCCTGCCGTGAATATCCGTTTCCGGTACGCCGCCGACGATAATAAACATCCCCGGATGCTTGCCACAGGTCACTCTGTCCATATCCCGCGCCTGCGGGATTCCCATGATCGTATGGTCGTCCGCCCCTTCAATAATTTTGCCGCCGCAGGTGGTCTTATCGCCCCTGACCAGAAAATAACCTCTTCTCATTGCCATCAGTCCTTATGCTGCGTATCACACAGTACCGCTGCCCGTACCGGATCGATTGCCACCAGCGTTCCCAGCAGGATTTCCATTTTTCGGTTCAGCAGGGCTTTATCCGCATAGCGGTGCGCCCGCAGACGCAGCAGTTTCAGTTGTCGGGCTTTTACTTCAAACAGCAGCTCTGGCTCCCACTGTGTCAGCGTTATTCCCTGTGCGGCGGTATCCAGTTCTTCCAGCAGCAGGAGCGCCATCTCGTTTTTACCGTACTGTTCCGCCACCCGTGCCATCAGCAGTCGCAATAACAGGCGCTGTCGTGCCGTGGTGATGCCCGGACGGGTCTGTATCCAGCCCAGCGCCGCTTCCACGCCCTGACTGTCAGCCATCTCCAGTGCTTCCGGCTCCAGCGCCAGTACGTCATTTGTGGCGTCGTCTGTCGGCACAGCGGCTTTCCCCGCAAGCCATGCGCCGTCTTCCCGCATCATGACCTGCTGCGCTATCCAGTTGCGCGTCACCTCATCGGCAAACGGCGTGCCGTCGTTCCATGCCAGATTTTCCAGCCCCGGCAGGCGCTCCAGCAGCAGCGCCAGGTCCTGACGGATAACCGCTGTCCATCTGTCCCACGGTGCGCCCGCCTTCGCCAGCGCCTGATGCAGATACCACTGGATATCCAGCCAGAAATGGCTGACACCGGTGCTGAACATCAGGTCGGCCTGCTCCAGCAGTTCCGTCCAGTTCTGCTGGGCATACAGCCGCTTAAGCTGGTTGCGTGATTCGGTGCGCGGCGGGGCCAGCCGGGTTTTGCCGTCCACGTCCGGCGGCAGTTCATGCACCGTGTCCCAGCGCAGGGTTTTCATCAGCCGGTGTGCTGAAAGCCAGCCCTGCGGCTGTTCGTTCAGATAACGGGCCAGCACTTTCGCCTGGTCGAGCAGGTCGCGCCCGGAGGTGATGGTCTGTACCTGCGGCGCATCCACCGGGGAAGACGGTGCCGGAACGCCGCTGCTGTTTTGCGGCACCACCGCGTTCATCCCGCCCGACTGCGCCAGACGTGATTCCAGCGCGTTAATCAGCGGCATCAGGGAGGGGGAATGCTGGTCTTCGGGCCATGCAGTGAAGGAAACCGACAGTTGATTAAGAGCGGCAACAATGTTCGCAAAATCCTCTTTTGCCACCTCCGGGTAGCGGGCAAGGCTGTCGAGCATCTTTTCCCCCGCCAGCCACTCCAGCGCCATTTTTCGGCTTGCCGGTCGCGAGGGCAGCAGTTGCGTACCGAAGCGTTCCACCAGCCCGGCTAACAGCGCCAGTCCTTCAGCCAGTCCGCGCTCACCGTCGCGGTGCAGTCGCGCCCAGATGTAGTAAGTGGCGATGCGCACGTCTTTGGCCTGCGTCAGCAGCAGGGATTCGGCAAGCTGGCAGATGAGGCCGGTATCTGCGCCGGAAAGTTTGTTCATTTCGTCGCGTATACGCAGGAAATCGTCGTGGTAGCCGGGGTCTTCCCCGACCGGCGTGTCTGCCGTCACCGGCAGCAGCCATGTCTGCCACAGCGCCGCCTGTGTTCGCGCCACATCCAGTGCATCCCGGTCGGCAAAACAGCTACGGGTCAGCTTTTGCAACAGTTCACTCATCGGCGTCTTCCCCATACTCTTCCGCATCCTTCATACTCCTGCCGGTCAGAAATACCTGTCCCGGCAGGCGGAAGTTTTTCAGTTCCAGCAGCGCCAGCGGCCCTTTACCCTGTTCAACCCGCAGCAGGTAATTCAGTGGCAGGCCGTCCTGCGCTTTCCACACCACTTTAAAGGTGCTGCTGTCGACCGGTGTCACCTGCGCCCGTTCCAGCAGGCGAATAAGGCTCCAGCTTCCCCGGTAATCCGCCAGTATGCGTTCCATCGCCTGTGTGCTGGTCCAGCTCAGCGATGCGCCGGGTTGCCACTGTTCATCCGGCCAGTTAAAACGCTGCCAGCGTTCTTTCTGGTTGAAATACTCCAGTTCCTGCCCGTCAATCACCAGATGCGTTTTCATCACGTCACGCGCCGGTTTTGCCCGCAGTTCGAAATGTATTCCGGCATCGCCGCTGGCAAAGGCGGTATCGGCCACATCGCGCAGGCGGTTCAGGGCGCGGATAAAGTCCGGGTTGACCGTCAGCCCCTGCGTGTTCATGGCGTCAGCCACCCAGTAGCGGCCTTCACGTTTCAGAACACCGGAAAGATTGGCGGCGATAAACTGGTTGATGCGCCCGTCATCGCGCAGGTACTGCGCCAGCAGGGGGAGAGAGGCATCATTCTGTGAGGTTTTGAACGGATAGCGACCGGCGAAATCCTGATTCCAGTGGCTGACAATCGCCCGCTGCCACTGGCGGTTCAGGCTGTCCGCTGCGGGCGTCAGCACCTGCCGCCACGACTGCTCCACCGGGCGGACGAACAGCGCCTGACCGAAGCCACTCCATTCCTCGCCCAGACTGGCGGCGATTAACCGCCCGTAGTCGCGGGTGTCGGTGAGGTCAACGGTTTTGCCCTGTAAAACCGTCTGCGCCAGTTGCTGGGTCATCTCCTGCGGGTCGGGGGCGTTGGTCACCTGTTGCAGTTTGAGACGCACGCGGGTGACGCGGGTCAGATACGTTTGCAGGCTGAGTTGCGTATCACCACCACCGCCTCCTGCCTTATCGCCCAGCAACCGCAGTAGCGGCGCGAAGGTTTTATCCAGCGGCCCGACAGGCTCGTTGCCTTCACGGGATTGCTGCGGCGTTTTCTCCTTGCCGTTAAACAGTTCCTGTGCCGATTTCGCCAGCGAGTCTGACAGGCCACGGTTTTCCCTGCCTGCCGCCGCCTGCCACGCGAGGGTGTCCGTCAGCGCAATCAGTGGCGACTGACGGGCATCGGCCATCAGTGTCAGCTGGTCGAGAATGCCGGAGAGCGAGTCTTCCTTTTTCCAGTGAATGCTGTTGAGAAACGCCAGCCAGCTTCCGGCAAAGTCGGTAAAGTAGCGTGAGGTGAGACGGTTACGCAGCGTATCCGGCGAGATATCCGCAGAGGTATCCTGCTGGCGGTCGCTGAGTACCCAGTCGATTTCCTCGCGCCGCGCCGTCACCACCTGCTCGATGGCTTCCCTGACCTGTCCTTCCCACGCCTGACGGGTGAACATCCCCGGCACCGTCTGTTCCGTACTGAAAAGAGATTCGGTGAGGGTATCCCCGGTCATGTCCGCCAGCGTCATATCGGCGTAGTTGCGGGACACCTGTTGCAGCACGTTCTGGTAGAGGGTGTTTTCGGCATTACGCACACCAATCTGGCGCAGCAGGATTTTACGCACTGCGCCGGTCAGTTCCGGCGGCGGCGAGGTTTTCCACTGCGGGTGTTCCGGCAAGTTCGCCATCCAGAAGGTCAGCAGTGACGGCAGCACGCCCTGCCGCACGCCTTCCGGTACACCTGCATAGCGCAGGTTATCTGCCATCAGCGTAGTGCTGAAAAAGGCGGCGTCGGCCTTTTCCGGGTGAGCGGTCATCAGCAATGCCTTAAGCTGCTTATAGCGTTGTTCGCCGGTGGCGGTACGCTGAGGACTGTTGGGCGGCAGGGCGACAAAGGCGCTCAGTTGCTGTTGCAGATGGTCAACGGCCACGTCGCGCACCAGCCGGTTTGCCGCCTGCGCATAGCCGGGAAAAGCGGCGGCGAGCAGTTGCTGGTTACGTTCAAGGCCAAAACGCTGATACCACGGCGCACCTTCGCGGATACGATATTGCAGGCGCTCCAGTTCGCCCTGCAGGGTATGCAGCGCCACCAGTTGTTCTGCCTGCGGCAGGCGGGTATCAAGCGCACGTGCAGTCTGGATGCTGGTTTCCTGAACAAGAGCGCGGTTGGCGAAGAAAGAGGTCGCCATTCCGGCCCCCCATATCACCAGCACGAAGGTACAGGCTATCAACATGGTGCGCAGCCACGGAAAGCCCACCGCGCGGCCCCGCGCGTTATCGCCGGTGACGCCCGCCCAGACCGGTGACGGCAGCCACGCATGAGGTGCGGCCTCCGGCACGGCGGCAAGCGGCGGGCTGAACATCAGGCCACGCAGGCGCAGGGAAGAGAATGCGCCGCCTGCCAGTAGCGGTTTCAGGACGGTCTGCCAGTGAGCGATGCCCCGCTCAGCAAGGGTATGGGCCAGACGCAGCAGGAAATCATGGCGGTTATCGGCCAGCAGCTGCGACATGCCCTGTTCCGTCAGCGGCAGGGTTTGTGCTTCCAGCATTACAGCCAGTTGTTCCGGGGTACAGCGTTCCGGCAGCAGGCAGCCGACGCTTTGCAGGGGGCGTCCGGTCTGATAATCACCGTCGTCACAGACCTGCCACAAATAGAGTGGAGCCTGAAAACCGAGTCGCTTACTTCCGTTAACCAGCTCGCGCCAGCCTTTGTCGAGTTGCGCCGTCTGGCGGCTTTGTTCTTCTGTCAGCGGCCAGATGATGCCGTCCAGCGGACGGCTGCGGCGCAGTTTTTTTAAGGCGGTCAGTAGCGCGACATCAGGCTCCGCTGATGGCCTGCCGCCGTATATCAGCACCGTGTGGTCGCCCTCCAGCCAGTGTTGCCCGGTCAGCCCCGGCGCGATGGCCTCTGCCTGTTCAGGCTCGCCGGTCACCAGCAGCAGGCGGATTTTACGCCGCCAGAATGGGCCGTAGCGGTCGCGCAGGAAGGCGGCGAGTTCCACCATTGCCGGATGACGGCTGTCGGCTTTCTTTGTCGTCACCGCACGATAGTCATCTCCGGCGGCAAGTTGTCTGCGGAGTTCAAAGTTCTGTACGGCAGCGTGGCGGTTCAGCAGATGATAAACCCCCATGATAATCAGAAAGACCACGCCTGCGGCAATCACGCCAGCCATCCAGTACATTTGCTGTGAGCTACCCGGTTCAACGCCCAGCAATGCCGGTTTACGGTGAATAAACGTGCAAAGCGCAACCACAACAGCCACGGTCATGACGATGGCAGGCCCTGAAACCGAACGGGGCCGGAGACGGTTTAATCCCGGAACCACTATGATGCCTCCTGAGGGGAAACGAATGGCGACACCACGGTCGCCCATGAATAATGCCCGCCCTGAACGCCGCTGAGCGTCAGTTGGGGGTGTTGTGATTGTATTGCCGCAAGCGTTGCCACAGCGACGGACAGCCACGGCGCAGCCGGTCCGGAGCGCCCCAGAAAGGCATCCAGCTCGTACATCAGGGCTTCCTGAGCAAACGGCTGGTTCAGGCTTAACAACGCGGCACGCTGTTCCCTGTCCAGTTCGGCAGTCCACATACCGGATATGGCATCTGGCTGCACCGGCATCCAGTCCAGCGCCTGTGCAATGCCTGACGCCATCATCTCCGTATCTGTGATACGTTCAGGACGATGCAGCAGGGCCAGCGGCGTCAGCGCGGTTTGCGTCAACCGGTTTGCCAGCAACAGCGCGGTGGCGGATTCTGCCGTCCGTTCCGGGTTCTTCGGTTCAAGTCGTACGGAAATCACCAGCAGTACGGCCTTTTCCTGAATAAAGTTGTCCAGCCAGTCGTCCACGGCGGCCAGCCCCGGCTCTGGGGCAGAAAACAGACGGGCTTCCGGGAGTCCGGCTTTTTGCCATTCGTCCTGCCAGATAGTTCTCACGGAGGCCCCTGAAAGCGGCGCATCAATTTCCAGTAGTACGTTGATATGAAAATCAGGGGGCAGCAGAAACAATTGCGGTCTGATATCAATAAAAAGACGGGAAATAATTTCGGATAAACGCCCGGTAACCGGTTTATTGGTTAATACAGGAATGACACTGCGACGCACGGTATCTTCTCCGCGCAAATCAGCGTAGGTATTCAACACCTGCTGACGTGCCAGAAATGCTGTTATAGTTTCTGCAACGGAATCACCATTCAGCGCGGTTTGTACGGAAAAACTGAGTATCTGCAACGCCCGTCGTCCCCGGCGCGTTTCCTGCAAAATGACTTCCTCGCGGCGCAGATTCCACGCATCGGCACGAATATGTTGTGTAATAAACACCAGCCTGCGCACTGAACAGACCAGAGACCAGATAAAGGCAGGCACACCACAGGCCAGCCCCCAGAAATACGGGCCGTTTTTTGCCAGTTCATCGCTGGCGAATAATGAAGTCAGGGCCACACCGACAGACAGCATCAGTAATAAAGCTGTCAGCCACTTAATTCGGGCTGGCGGTACGGGATAGGGTTCTGCGTCGGGAATGGTATTAAGTCGGACTGGCATCAGTACATCCCTTTATTTTGCATTATCGACCAGAAGTTAATAACCAAGTGAAATTTAAAGTTATGTATAGAGTCATTTTATTTATTTAATGCAAAAATTATGTAACCATCTTTTGATGGTAGATTATCTGATGAGTATGCTCTTTCTCCTGACTTTTTCGCATTATCATAGATAATATATTTCCCTTTCCATGTCCCAACATCCATTTGGTTTCGGATGATAATTAAAATATTGTTTTTTCCAAACCATACCGCTTCGGGAATATTTCTCTCTGCGAAACAAAAGCCTTCAGGAGAGTTCTTACCTTTAAACCCATTTTCCCAACCAGTTACCAGACAACCTTTTATATATGGAGAACCATATTCCAGCGCAAAGATAAGAGAACCATTTATGCACTGAGAAAGAACCACATCTCCAAAAAAATCATAACTTTTAGTTGGAGTATCTAAAAAGGCCCCGGTGATAACATTTCTGAATTTTAGATATAATGTATCACCGTCAATGGTTCTAAGGGAAAGCAACTGCACACTTTCATTTTTTTTCAATTGACAGGTTTTCACGATTTTAATCTTATCGCCTGAAAAACAGGGGAAAGAAAAAAAACAAAGTAATATTAACATAATGCGCATACTATCTTCCTATTCCCTCCATTAGTATTTGTATGTTATCAGGATCTTTAGCCAGTTTTTCAGCGCAAGGTTTTATAACAGAATAGTATGCTTCATCTGTTCCACGATATGCCCGATATGCCTCCTCAATTGTTGCTTCTTTATCTATCCAGTATTGCAAATACTCTGTGCCAATCTTAATATTTTCTTTTTCATCAAATATTTTATCAGATTTATAAAATGTATCAGCATTAGCGAAAGCTTCATTTGTCTCTTTATCAGTAGTCATTCTTCCTTTTATTTTTTGTTGTCGATATTTAAAAACCTGCCTCACTGCATTTCGTTGCATTTGCATTAAGCCTTTCGCATTATGTTTATTCTTACCTGCAAATTGCTTAAATCTAGATTCTTTATAGATTTGACAAATAATATAATCCTCTCCCATGATGGATTTATTATTATTACGGACAAGTTGACGAATTTGTTTCAATCTTATAGCTGGATCTACATTCACTTGTTTTGGTGCGGTGTCTTTTGCTGGAGTTAATTTTTCGCTCTTCTTCGTTAGTGTTTTTTTTGCTGATTTATTTGTGGTTTCTTTTTTCTTTTCGGATTTATCTGCCATGTTATATTCTCGCTATATGTCTTAATTAATTTCATCGTCTAAAAACTCATCGGGTTCAAACACACTAATATTAACGACCTCCTCCTTATCAGAGGATATTAGTTCTGTATTTCCATTTTCATCAGTAATCCCACTCATTTTTAGCCCACTTTCCAGTTCTAGTTCATAGGGCCAATTAATAAGTGGTTGCCCAGTATTTTCATCCAGCAAAATAAAGCTCTGATTAAAATCCTCAGACTTAATCACCGGAAATGCCATCAGCTCCGGCGTCAGCTTCGCCTTCGGCTTACGCCCGTAATATCCCGCCTTAACGTTATATTCTCCCGGCGTACCGGCCTCTATCCCACAGGCATCCAGCCGGATGTAGCTGCCACCGCCGTTAAGGGTGATTTTCTTCTTCGCGGTGATTTTAATCTCATCTTCCGTACTGGTGATCTCTATCGATTTCTGCGCCAACAGTTCCATCAGATCGTTCTGTGCCTGTACCGAGATCGCCCCTTTATTGGCAAACAGTTTGATACCCGCTTTGCGTACAAACACGCTCAGCGCCTGACCCACGCCGATAAACATATTCTTCACGACACCGATATCAGCGTGATTTCCTGCGTTCGCGATCAGGTTTTTCGACGCCGCCAGTTGCAGGTGCTCTCCGCTGGCGATCGCCACGCCTTTGGGTGCGCTTAGCAGGATCGCAGCCTGCGTCAGATCTTTTACACTCTGCTGCAACAGCGCTATCTGTGATGACAGATCTGCCGGATCGGCATTCGCCGTCTGCGCATCAGTGGACAGCGACTTCATCTGTGACTGTGCGCCATCCAGTATTGCCATCGCCGGAGCCATTTCGCGCACCTTACCCTGCGCCTTGTCCTGCGCGTCGGAGCTGATAAAGATGCCTTTCTTTGCCCGTACTGCACCCCACAGATCGGTACGCAGTTCAAAGCCTTCCCCGCGCTGCTGTTTTCCGGCATCCACCAGATGGCCGAGGTTGAGCTGGCTCTTGCCGCCATACTCGGTACTGACCTTGATATGCTCCTTGCCGCGCTCGTCATCCAGCCGGATTTTGTTGTTCGCCGGGGTGCGTAGCACGTTGCGCTTGTAGTTCTGAATGGTCACATGGTCAGTGTGTGCCGAGTCGTGTTTTACGCCTGCAATATAAGGTCGGTCCGGGTTGCCTTCCTCAAACGCGATGCTGACTTCCGTTCCCGCCAGCAGCGGCAGATGCAGGCCGTAGGTGTCTCCCGCATACGGGCGCGACTGGCGTACCCACAGGCTTTCATAACCCGGTTTCCACGTATCGCGGTCAAAGTCGAGGTTGACCCGGTAGCGCCCGTCCTTGTCGATATGGGCGTAGATGTCGTTCTTCACCGTGCTGGTGACCCGCGCCGGGAGCGTGCCGGCCATTACCGGGCGGGGGATAAGCGCCGGGCGGTAGCCGTAGCGTTCTGAGTACGGGATGGCAGTAAACGTCAGTTCATAGCTGCGGTCACGCGCCGCGCTGGCCGTCACGCCGGTAATCAGTACGCCCTTGCGGAACACCGCTGGCGCGTCGTCACCCTGAACTTTTATCTCCAGCCCCGGCATCAGCAGTGAACTGGTGCTCTGGCCTTTGAGAATGGCCTGTTCATTCAGGTAGCGTTCGTGACGGATACGGGCATAAAACGCCCCGCTTTCCGCTGCCTCTTTATCGCCTTTTTGCAGGAAGTTGTCAGCGTAGTGGTAGGCTTCGCCGTAGGTGGTGTTATCGCCCCCGGTGGCGTCATGCTGCTCTGTCATCATCTCTGCTGTGGCGGTGCGGTAGTTGTAGTCCCGCGTGGTGACGCTTTTTTCCACCACGCTGTACGCGGTATTCAGCCCCCATACCGCTTCCGTTTCACCATCAAACAGCCCTGAAGGATGGCGAAGCGGCAGCGTCAGCCCGCGCTCATAGCCGCTCTGGTCGTCATAAAACTCGACAACTTCGATTTTCAGCCGGGCGTCGGTGGCAAAGCGGAACCAGATACCCACTTCCGACAGCAGGCGTGAGACAAACGTCAGGTCGTCCTCACCGTACTGCATCACCTGTTCGCGGGACGGGTATTCGCTTTTGAGGTTAAACACGAAGTCCTGACCGCGCATCTGGTGCCGCTCGCGCAGGATTTTTTCGACGATTTGCGGCACCGTCTGGTTCTGGTAGATGGCGTTCTGGCGGCTGCGGGTAAGCAGCGCCATACGGGGTTCAAGGCGCACTTCGTAACGGGCTTCGTCCTGTGACGATGAGAGATGCTTAAAGCCGGTAATGACCCCGTACAGGGTGCGCAGGGGTGCCTGCACCGGCATTCCCTGCACGGGCGGTGCCGTCAGGCTGAATGCGCCGTCCTGCATCAGCACCGACTCCGGCGCGATGGCTTTATCGGTACTGGTAAACTGAATGTCGTAGCGGAACGGGGTACTCAGTTGTTCGCGGCCTTCGAAGGTCAGCACATCCACCGGACTTTGCAGGCCGCGAATTTTGAGCTTGTGGTGTGAGTGGTCGAAATTCAGAGTCGGGATATCCATCTCTGTACTCCTTTATATTTATGAAAAATAAATCCAAGTATGATTCTCTTTAAAAAGGGAAAAATGCAAAAAATATAACTAATTAAAGTAAGCTACTTATAATTTCTAATCATCCCTGCGAGTATGTTTCTTTCCATCATCTTTATTTCCTGGAGGTTCATCCGCATCTGGAATTTCAGATGAGCGACGTAAGAAGAAATCTTCAGATATAGAAGGTGTGTGATCAACCTTTTGTATATCATGCACAAAAAAGGAATATAGTGTATTTGCCGTCAAAGATGATGATGATGGCAGATTTTTATCATTATAAACTGCGCGAGAAAACTCAAGGAATTTTACAGCCCGATTGACAGCAGCATTATAAACCTGAGGTTTAAGTTTTATTCGGCTATCATTTTTCCTCGGGTTGACTATAAAGTCATTTCGTAATCCAATAGCTACACTTTTTACATCATTCAACCATCCCCATAGTGAGTCAAGTTCTGAAATCTGCGATTTTATATCATCAGCGTAAGTATTTGGATTAATTCCCGTACCTGCAAGTGGCCCATAGTCACTTATTTTCCCACGATGAGCCGATGTCAACTCCTTATCCAGACGTTCCCTTTCATACTGATACATATAATATTGCTCACCCAACCAGAGAAAATAGTTATCTAGATACTTCTCCTGCATTGCCTCACTAAATACTTTATCCTTCACTTCCTCTCTTTGATAACGACTAACCCAGTAATTTACAGATCCTCCCTGAACAGCATCATTCATAATAAAATAGCTGGCAACTTTCGTATCATATTGATCCAAAGTGTCAAAATCAGGAAATGGCACACCAGCTTGACATGCTGCATGATACATATTGTATAGTGCAACCCTGCACAGTTCTGCACTGGGTTTCTGTTCATCCGGTTTCAAGCCACCACCAATATCTTCACTACAACCGGGAAGCAGTTCTTCCCTGTATTTTTTATTCGCTGTATCCGTTTTTTTCCCCAACAGATACAGACCACGCCATGGACGCCGTTCATGAGCTGCTACAAGGTGAAGTGCGTTATTTACTACGTCCGGCAGTGGTGAGTCCTGATCAATAGCTTTTTCACCTAATACTGAACCAATCATTTTCCCTGGTAAACCCAACCACATAAAAAAATAGTCCAACCCATTATTACTACTAGTCGGTGAATGCCGAGAACAGTCAAAAAGACCAATAAAAGCAATATCTACCAACGCGTTTTTATATTGGTGTTTTTTTTCTTTATTTTTCAGGCAAACTTCCTTAAGAAAATTATCCAAAAATTTACGTGCCAGTGTAGCTCCAAGGTCAAAACCGTATAATGAAACAGAAATTTTTTTGATGGGAACATCTCCCTTCATATTTTCCGTATAAAACTTCTTAAACAATCGCTTTGCAGCTTCAAGGCGTACGGGTTCTCCCGTCATAAAATAGGCGCTCATGGCTTCGCTATCACGCAACCAAGGTGTGGACTCAATTCCTGCTTTGCCTACCGACTTAGCCGCCATCTTGCCAATCCCTTTAACCCACTCTACCGGATTATTGAGATCCTCAAGGAGATTACCAAGCACATCCGTCCATTTCTTTTCTCCTTTAATAACAGACTCCCCTGCATCCGATATAGTATCCTCTGGCAGACTTTTCATATCCTCCAGAAAGTTATCTAAACCAATATCCATAAGAGCGTGAATATTGTCGACAGAATCGTCATGGTAGGCAGTGCCCATTCCGGAGAAATAAAATTTATTATAACAAGTATCACCTGTATTTTTTTGTTCATCAGGATATGCCCGGAACAGGCGGGCAATATTACTCAAACGGCAGTCTGTCGCATCCCGGTCGATATTTCGTCCCACTCCATCAAAAAAGAAAGCGACATGCCAGATCCGGCCACAATTTCCCACTTTACCATCTTCTGACTGTTGTGCTCGTACAGCTGCGGAAATCACTGATTCACTTATCACGGCTGCGCCTCCTGATTTTTTCGACTCGGATAAGAAGGTTCTTTTCGTTTCTCATAGGGCGAACCAGCTCCTTCACTCCAACCCAAAAAAACCTTATCACCAGGCAAGAAATGTACATGCAAAAAATCCTGCCCATGTTTCCTTTCAGGCAAAGGCAGAGTGATACGTCGAACTTCTTCACGCAGTCCCGTATTATACTGAGCGCGAGTCGTACTCAATGTCCAGACGACCTCAGCTTCTTTCCCTCTGATGTCACCGCAGCAAGTCGTTGAACCTCCACCATGTGCAAACGCATTTGCCCCAGCCATGCCGTTCACGCTGAATCCTAATATTGGCCTATCCAGTTCACTATGGATCACCAATATGACTCCTCCAGTTGGAGCTCCCCAGATTGATATTCCTACACACAGTAAAAAATAAGCCACGGGGATCGCTATTAGCATCCGCCACACCCAACGCCCCCAGCGGGCATAACCACGCGTAAGCTTTTGGTCAAATTTTTCCAGTCGGGTAAATAGCCCCATCAGATTTTATTCCCTCTTATCAATTGGTTGGCAAAGTTGTATGTCACTGGCGACCAAGGTCAGACAGCGATATTTCATTTCGTTTCACCTTTTCCAGCATGACCTGAAATTCGGCTGACTCAAGATACGCTTTCTTTCCATTCAGATAGCTCAACGCATAAATTTTCTGATCCAGTGGCTTTGTCAATCCGACCACCTGAGCCTTATTCAAGGCCTTCTCCACCATATTTCGCTGAATACAGGGCGGGAAGTGCTCACTCGTTTTCATGGTGCGCCACTCTCTTAAAAGCGCAGATACATCTCCCCGATCCGCTATTTTCTGCCAGAGCGGTTCATCAAGCGTTATGATTTCCACTGTCTCATCGCTGTTATTTGCCACAGTAAGCGGCATGTTCAGCCTTTGCCACCGCGTATCTTCCAGCATCCACCATGATTCTATCTGAGAAAACATTACCGGATGCCAGTCCATATCAGGCCGGGCAGCCAGTTGTTTCAGCACTCGGGGCGTGTAGTACCTCAGCAGAACTTCACGACCATCCGGCGTTTTTGCCATACATCCCACAGCAAGCCGAGACGCCAGTGGCTCCAGCTGCAATTCGGAGAAAGTAATGCCTGCGACAGGTAGTTTCCCGACAAGCACCATCGCCAGATCCTTTTCACTTTCAATACGAACCAACTAGGGACCGTAAGCTGCTACCTTTTTAAGATCGGGCAGTTGATACAGGGAAATTCGTCGGTATTTATAATGCTCCATCATGATCTGAAGCATTTCCTGAGAGAGCGCTCCACCTTCAAATAAAATAAAGGCGTTTAACGTTTCGTTTCGCTTAAGCCAGTGGTCTGCCAGTTGTTGTTCTGAAGACATGATTACACTCCTTCAACAACAGCGTCATCGTTTTTGATGGCATTCAGCAGGCATTCAAGACAAAAATCGGATGAGTCCACGGCTGAAAGGATGGGAAATTCTGGCATAGGAACCTTCTCCGAGGCTTTAGGCTGACGCCCGTAATGTACCGCTTTGACGTTATAATCCCCCGGCGTTCCCGGCTCAATGCCGCTACCCTCTATCCGGATATAACTCCCACCACCATTAATCGTTATTTTTTTCTTCGCGGTGATTTTAATCTCATCTTCGGTACTGACGATCTCTATCGATTTTTTCGCCAGTAACTCCATCAGATCGTGCTGCGCCTGTACCGATACTGCGCCTTTATTGGCAATCAGCCTGATACCCGCCTTGCGTACAAACACGCTCAGCGCCCGTCCCACGCCGATAAACATATTCTTCACTACGCCGATATCGGCGTTGTTTCCCGCATTTATCTGGAGGTTTTTCACCGCGGCCAGTTGCAGGTGCTCGCCGCTGGCGACCGCCACGCCTTTCGGTGCGTGCATCAAAATCACCGAGGTGGTCAGGTCATTTATCCGGCTGGTTATCAGCGCCACCTGCGCGGCCATATCCGCCGGATCGGCGTTCGCCGTGGCCGCATCGTCAGACAGTTTCTGGATTTTATCGCTCAGGCTGTTCAGTTCGCTGATAATGTCGGCCATTTCGCGTACCTGCCCCTGCGCCTTGTCCTGCGCGTCGGCGCTGATAAAGATGCCTTTCTTTGCCCGTACTGCACCCCACAGATCGGTACGCAGTTCAAAGCCTTCCCCGCGCTGCTGTTTTCCGGCATCCACCAGATGGCCGAGGTTGAGCTGGCTCTTGCCGCCATACTCGGTACTGACCTTGATATGCTCCTTGCCGCGCTCGTCATCCAGCCGGATTTTGTTGTTCGCCGGGGTGCGTAGCACGTTGCGCTTGTAGTTCTGAATGGTCACATGGTCAGTGTGTGCCGAGTCGTGTTTTACGCCTGCAATATAAGGTCGGTCCGGGTTGCCTTCCTCAAACGCGATGCTGACTTCCGTTCCCGCCAGCAGCGGCAGATGCAGGCCGTAGGTGTCTCCCGCATACGGGCGCGACTGGCGTACCCACAGGCTTTCATAACCCGGTTTCCACGTATCGCGGTCAAAGTCGAGGTTGACCCGGTAGCGCCCGTCCTTGTCGATATGGGCGTAGATGTCGTTCTTCACCGTGCTGGTGACCCGCGCCGGGAGCGTGCCGGCCATTACCGGGCGGGGGATAAGCGCCGGGCGGTAGCCGTAGCGTTCTGAGTACGGGATGGCAGTAAACGTCAGTTCATAGCTGCGGTCACGCGCCGCGCTGGCCGTCACGCCGGTAATCAGTACGCCCTTGCGGAACACCGCTGGCGCGTCGTCACCCTGAACTTTTATCTCCAGCCCCGGCATCAGCAGTGAACTGGTGCTCTGGCCTTTGAGAATGGCCTGTTCATTCAGGTAGCGTTCGTGACGGATACGGGCATAAAACGCCCCGCTTTCCGCTGCCTCTTTATCGCCTTTTTGCAGGAAGTTGTCAGCGTAGTGGTAGGCTTCGCCGTAGGTGGTGTTATCGCCCCCGGTGGCGTCATGCTGCTCTGTCATCATCTCTGCTGTGGCGGTGCGGTAGTTGTAGTCCCGCGTGGTGACGCTTTTTTCCACCACGCTGTACGCGGTATTCAGCCCCCATACCGCTTCCGTTTCACCATCAAACAGCCCTGAAGGATGGCGAAGCGGCAGCGTCAGCCCGCGCTCATAGCCGCTCTGGTCGTCATAAAACTCGACAACTTCGATTTTCAGCCGGGCGTCGGTGGCAAAGCGGAACCAGATACCCACTTCCGACAGCAGGCGTGAGACAAACGTCAGGTCGTCCTCACCGTACTGCATCACCTGTTCGCGGGACGGGTATTCGCTTTTGAGGTTAAACACGAAGTCCTGACCGCGCATCTGGTGCCGCTCGCGCAGGATTTTTTCGACGATTTGCGGCACCGTCTGGTTCTGGTAGATGGCGTTCTGGCGGCTGCGGGTAAGCAGCGCCATACGGGGTTCAAGGCGCACTTCGTAACGGGCTTCGTCCTGTGACGATGAGAGATGCTTAAAGCCGGTAATGACCCCGTACAGGGTGCGCAGGGGTGCCTGCACCGGCATTCCCTGCACGGGCGGTGCCGTCAGGCTGAATGCGCCGTCCTGCATCAGCACCGACTCCGGCGCGATGGCTTTATCGGTACTGGTAAACTGGATATCGTAGCGGAACGGGGTACTCAGTTGCTCGCGGCCTTCAAAGGTCAGCACATCCACCGGGCTTTGCAGGCCGCGAATTTTGAGCTTGTGGTGTGCGTGGTCGAAGAACTGTACGTTCATAAGAGCCTCCATTATTTCTCATCAAATTCCAGTACAATCCCGTCCTCCTCATCCCAGCCAAGCCGTAGTTGGGCTGGTTTACGGTGCGCGGCCTGCTGTGCCAGCAACTGCTGGCTTAAGACCGGCAGGATTTGCTGGTTCAGGAGGCTGTCGATATTGCGCGCCCCGGTATCCGGCAGCAGGCAGGCGGCGGTAAGCTGGTCATACAGGCTGTCGTTGATTTCCGTTTCCAGTCCGTAGTGCTGGTGAAGACGGCGGACCACCTGCGCCAGTTTCATTTCCACAATGGTGCGCATCGCTTCCTGTCCCAGCGGGCGGTAAATCACCGTCTGAAAACGCGCCATCAGTGCAGGCTGAAAATGGTCTCGCAGAAGGGGATACAGCAGTTCATGCAGGTCTGCGTCCGTGGCGTCCGGTTTTTCCTCCAGCAGCTGCATGATGTGGTCGCTGCCCAGATTGGCGGTCATCAGAATGACGGTGTTGCGGAAGTCGATTACCCGCCCTTCGCCGTCGCGCATAAAGCCCCGGTCGAACACCTGATAGAACAGGTTCATCACGTCGCGATGCGCCTTTTCCACTTCGTCGAGCAGCACCACGCTGTAAGGGCGTTTGCGAACGGCTTCGGTAAGTACGCCACCCTGACCGTAACCAACGTAGCCTGGAGGCGAGCCTTTCAACTGGGAAACGGTATGCGGTTCCTGGTATTCCGAAAGATTAATGGTGATAAGGGATTTTTCACCACCAAACAGGGTGTCGGCCAGTGTGAGCGCAGTTTCGGTTTTGCCGGTGCCGCTGGGGCCGGTCAGCAGGAATACCCCCTGTGGGCCGTTCTCCGGCGTGAGGCCGGTTTTAGCCGCCCGCAGCCGCTGTGCGATGGTGCAGAGCGCCGGGCTTTGCCCGACAACGCGGTTTTCAAGGCTTTGTTCCATACTGAGCAGGTCGCTCTGCTCGTCTTTGAGCAGGGAAGAGAGCGGGATGCCGGTCCAGTCCGCCACCACCGTGGCGACGGCGCGGGCGTCCACATCCAGCGCCAGCAGCGGTGCAAAGCCCTGATGCGTCCGCAGTTGCTGTTGCAGTTCAGAGCTGTCTGTTCCTTCCTGACGCAACGTCATAATCTGCTGCGCCAGTGCCTTTTCCTGCTGATACTGCGCTTCCAGATGCCCGGCTTCTGCCTGCAGCTCATCACGCAAATCGGTCAGTTCCGCCAGCCGCTCCGGGCTGGCTTCGGGATAAAATACGCTGTCCTGCTCAATCGCCTCCCGCTCGATATCCAGCGCCGCCAGTCGCGCATGAAGCTGCGTCAACGGCTCCGGCAGGGTGTCAAGGCTCATGCGGACTCTTGCCCCGGCGGTATCCAGCAAATCAACCGCCTTGTCCGGCAGCTGGCGTCCGGTCAGATAGCGGCGCGACAGGCGCACGGCGGTCTGAATGGCGCTGTCCAGCATATGTACGCCGTGGTGCTGTGCATAGCGGGCCTTGAGTCCCCGCAGCATCAGGCAGGCGGTATCGTCATCCGGCTCGTCGACTTTCACCATCTGGAAGCGGCGTTCCAGCGCGGCGTCGCGCTCAAAATACTGTTTGTATTCGCTCCACGTTGTGGCGGCGATGGTGCGCAGTTCGCCCCTTGCCAGCGCCGGTTTCAGCAGGTTGGCGGCATCCGCGCCGCCCGCCTGATTACCCGCGCCGATAATGGTGTGGGCTTCATCGATAAACAGCAGCACCGGCTCCGGCGATTTTTGTACCGCATCAATCACGTTTTTAAGCCGCTGCTCAAATTCGCCTTTAACGCCCGCGCCAGCCTGTAACAGACCGAGGTCCAGTGTGCGGATATGCACCGTTTTCAGGCTGTCCGGCACGTTGCCTTCGGTGATACGCAGCGCCAGCCCTTCCACCAGCGCGGTTTTGCCCACCCCCGGTTCTCCCACCAGAATCGGGTTGTTTTTGCGGCGACGGGAGAGGATATCGACCATCTGGCGAATTTCCGTGTCGCGCCCGAATGCCGGGTCGATTCGCCCGCTGCGGGCTTTTTCCGTCACGTCTTCGGTAAAGCGGTTAAGCACCGCCAGCAGGGCGTCATCCTGTTTCCCCGTCAGCGTTTTTGCCGGTGCGTCCGTCGTTGCCGCCCCGGGTTGCGCGGATGTCAGCGGTTCGGTGACCTGTGGCTGACGTGCCGGACATTCATCCGACTGCGCATCCAGCAGGGGACGCAGCCGCTCAAGCTGCACGCGGCTCAGACTCAGCAATACCCACAGGTCATTACAGGCGGGCAGCATCGGTTTTTCTGTCAGCGCCATCAGCAGATGCTGGCTGCGGATTTGTGGATCGTCGCCTTCCAGTGACGCTATCAGCCACGCCTGTCGGATAAGCGCTGCCAGCGGTTCAGAAAGTTGAGGACGTTCGCGGACCGGGCGGGGTAAGGTGTCCAGATGTGCCAGCAGAGACTGCCAGAGCGTGTCGATATCCCATTCATAGCGGCGGGCAATCACCGTGATATCGCCTTCTCCCTGCTCCAGCAGTTTCAGCAGCCAGTGTTCAATGGTTATTTCCGCATGGGCGCGGGTCTGACACAGTGAGGCGGCAGCGTCCAGCGCCCGTGCACAGTATGGGTTAAGGCGACGCAGCAGCGCGGCGGGGGGATTTCCGGTCATAGAAGGTTTCCTTATCGTGTTCTGTATTCCTGCGATCCGCGTTCAGGCACGCTACCGCCCATAGCCGTTACCTCACTCAGGCCCATCAGGTTTCACCAGATTGTGGGTATGCTTTGCTCAGTACCGGTGCCTGCGGCACTGGACAAAGCACACAACAAAAAGGCAGACAGTTTCCTGTCTGCCGCAGTTATCAGGCGGAAGGACGCTCATTCCACGAGTCGGAATGAATGATGTTGCCGTCTTTGTAAGTCCAGGTGATTTTCTCGTAGCGGAACTCAATACGTTCCAGGTGGTTATGCTTCTCTCTGGAAGGATCCTTGATGTCGTGCATAAGCGGAGCGACTCTGACCAGCTTGACGTTATCAAGCGTGATGTTGAAGTACTCCACTTCCTGACCGGCATCGTTGATGCGGTAAAACTTAAATTCTGCCGTTTTCAGAGTCTGGCCGGTGGTCACAGCTTTGTAGAGATACGGGCTGGAGGCATCGATTTCTTTGGTAAACGTAAAGGGCTTGTGAGTACGGGTACCGGTCAGTTTGCCGGTGTTGTTGTCGGTCGGGATGTACACATCGTGATCCAGCGCCACCACTTCGATGCTACCTTCGCGCCCCTGAACGTCCACGGAACCTTTGATATCCGCGCCGCCGTCATCTTTCAGCCAGAGATAAGCAGGAATAGCCATGAGAATTACTCTCCTTGTTAGTGTGATTGAAGCACCGCCTTCTTCCGGCGGTATGTTTTATTTCACGTCCTGACAGGCGTCAGAACGCGGAACAAGACTGATTTCGACACGCCGGTTGACTGCCCGGCCCTGTGGCGTGTCGTTGGTCGCCGCAGGCTGGCTCTCGCCCAGTCCCTGTACGGCAAAACAGGTGGCCGGGATGTCGCTGGTCTGCAGCATCCAGTTGCGCACCGCTTCGGCACGCCGCAGCGATAACTGCTGATTGCTTTTTTCATCGCCGGTGGCATCGGTATATCCGGCCACGAGGATCAGCCAGCCCGGTTTTGCCCGGATGTTCACCAGCGCATCCACCAGCACTTTTGTCGAGCCGTCTTTCAGGCGGGCCTGTCCGACGTCAAACAGCGACATACTGTCAAGACGCACGGTCTGAACCGGAAGCGAAGCCGTCACTTCCATTTTTTGCTCAGGCGGACGCCAGTCGCGAATGGCGCGTAATACCGGCTGGCGGATGCGTTCACCGGGGTATAACCCCAGACCGAGACGTAGTGGTTCTCCTTCCCGGTAATACCCATCGAGCATGACCGCATCGTCTTTCAGCACCGACAGGTGACGGGCTTTGGTGATAAATTCTTCCGCCGGGACGGCATAAAACCGGTGCAGATCGTCACCGACCTGCCGTAATAACTGGCGATTTGCCGTGGCTGACAGGCACAGCGCGGCGATACCCGCCACGGTGGTGACGCCCAGCATGGTCACGCAGGCCCGTCGCAGCGGGGTAAAGCCCGACTGACGCGGCAACCGCCGTAACAGGGCATCCGGGAATGGCAGCGCATCGTCTGTGCCGGTGTCCGCGATATCCGGCGTCAGGCCGGTTCTGGCGGTGATCCACAACTGCCACAGGTTGTTATCCACCGCAGGCAACGAGGGGACCAGCCCAACGGTCATCGCCAGTGGTGGACATTTCGCCTCCGGGCCGTTCAGTTCCGCCAGCACATTCAGATCCAGCCACTGCATCAGGCTTTCGGCTTTCAGCAGGTAACAGAGTCGCTGACTGCGTTCCTGTGCGCCGGATTGTGCAATCCACTGCGCGGGCATGGTGGTCTCTGCGGATGTTGCTACCTGAACTTCGCCGCCGGTACAGATAAACCACGGTGAATTCACTCTCTCCGGCAACGGCGAGCCGGACAGCCCGCTCCAGAGAAGCCAGGGTACGTTTACGCCCGCCCGGCGACGCACCGTCGCCATACTGTGAGCGAACCGTCGCAGCCGTCCGGCCAGAACCGCCACATCCCGGTGTATGCCGGGCATGATGGTATACGCCACGGCAAGCTGCGATGCCCACGCCGGGCGAAGGGTCAGCAATCGCTCCACCTGCGCCACAAGCTGTTCTTCATCAGAAACAGGCAGATACAGCCCTTCTGAAACCTGCCGGACCGGGCTGTCAGTGAACAGATGCGCCGACATATCGCCACAGACCAGCACTACCGGTTGTCGGTACGTTTCCGGCGGCAGCGATGACGGCCATACGTCGTCCGCTACGACCTGTCCCTTTTTCTTATGCCAGTACGCCATCACCGCCGCTGTGACGGCGACAAGAATCACTACCACGGCATACTTCACGACCGCAGATACAGCAAAGAAACCCAGCCAGGTAGTCAGCAGCAACAACAGAGTCCATAACAAAACCGTCTGTTTCAGCGCATTCCTCACTCACGGCTCCCTTTAACGCAGGCTTTGCGGCAGCAGTTCATCCACCAGCACGTTCAGCCAGTGGTGCAGTCCCCACCAGACACCGGCCAGTAGCAGCGTCAGCGTTACCAGCCAGAAAAACGGCGAATGCAGCAAAGGATGCTGACGGGGGGATAACGGCACGTTCAGTACCGCCGTTTCCGGCAGCACACCAAATGGCGCGACCAGCCCGTTGAGCGTCGAAATAAGCTGGTCACGCTCCGGGGCCACCGGATCCTGATAACGCCCGCGAAATCCCAGCAGCAGGACACGGTGAAAGCAGGTCAGCACGGCCTGCGCGGGGGCGGGCTCCTGTAGCACCTGCTTCATCCGCTCGTACAGCAGCTCACCGGCCTGCAGGGTGTTGAAGAAATGCGACTGGAGTGGGTTTTTCATCCAGATGGCCTGACCGTCGTCCATGCCACTACGGCTGAGCACCGTTTCGTCCAGCAGGGCGCACTGCGCGTAAGTTATGTGCTCCACGTTCTCCCGACTGAATCCGGCATCTTTCAGACGTTCGCGGACCAGTTCCACCTGCCGCTGACAGTGGCGATACAGCTCCATACCGTGACGCACGGTGGTTCCCTGACGCAGTTCCACCACCGTCAGAAACGTGTCGCGCAGCAGCGCGTCGATATTGATATCCGTCTCTTTTTTCATGTGCGCAGCACCGCAAACAGTTCAGGTTTCAGGTCGCCCATTGTTCCCGGCGCATAAATCATGCAGCACCCGGACTCCAGCATCGATTTAGCCGCGTCACTGTGCATATCCAGCGCAAAATACTGGTTCTCCAGCCGCAGTGGCAGCGCTGCCGGAACTGAGGTAAGCGGCACCAGTGGAACACCGTTCAGCGCCACATTGATAAGCAGCGTGACGTCATCAGGCGCACCGATTTTGCAGACCAGCGGTAGCTGGTGCAGTACCTGATGCGCAGGCAGTGAGGAACGAACGGACAGATAAAAATCGGCCTCTTCCCGCAGGCGCGGATCGTGCAGGTCGGCTTTCCAGCGGTTGCCCGGCAGGGACACCAGATCCAGCGCGATCACCCGCGACGGCAGGCTGGCTTCCAGCAGCTCGCTGAGCAGGGAGAACAGGGGCGGAAAGACGGTGGACGGCGATTCGTGGACATAGGGCGGAACGGCGCTGACGTTATGCTCAAGGGAAAACGTCAGCAGCGCACCGGCAAGCCTCGCCAGCTCCCGCCAGACCAGTTCGGGGTGGACAGCCGGGTAGCGCAGGAAATCGCTCAGCACCGGCTCGGCGGAATTCAGCGCGTTAAGCAGCCAGAACAGGGAGACATCGGCGACGGCAAAGTCCGCCATACGCTGGTTGCTTTCCCGGCGCATCGCCATCAGACGCTGGCACTTCGCCCGTAGCTGCAACAGCAGTGTGTCCAGACGCTGTACCAGCCCGTCATGGGCGTTAAACGCCAGTAACGGCGGAATATAGCTCTCATCCTGTGTCCAGTTGCCCTGAACATCCCGCACCAGACGCGCCAGTGGGCAGGTGATGTAATCCTGATTGTTATCATGAGCAAAGCGCAGGGACAGCGCATGACGCTCAACGGCCATATCTTCACTGTCACTGCCGTAGATATCCTGCACCTTTTGCCATTCCTGACGATAGCGCAGCGGTCTTTCAGTCTGCTCACCCTGACCGAGATTACCGCCGTTACCATGTGCAAGCGGCAGCGCCAGCAAAACAATCGCGCTGTCGTTCTTCAGCGCGCGCAGATCGCAGGCGAGCGGCAGAACGTCACTCACGTCTGAATCGATCAGCGTGCCATCAGCAAAACGCAGGCGTACTGCCTGCGTTTTCAGCTTTCCGGGCGTCAGGGCATCCCGGTCAAAGAGCACGTTTGCGATCCCCCACGGATGGCGAATACAAAGCTGCGCAATACAGTCATTGCTGAACGCTTCCCAGCGGGCCTGCTGCTGAAACTGCTGAGAAGACAGGAATGTCCCCTCAGCCCACAGTGGTCGACAAATTTTCATACATCACACCACCGCCCGATCAGGCTTTTGCTTTTGGCATCTGGGAAACCAGAGAAAGGTTGACGTCCATCCCTTCGATCTGGAAATGCGGCACGGCAAAGAGTCTGACGCGGAAGAAGCCCGGATTGTCCTCTATGTCCTCGACGATAACTTTCCCGTCGCGCAGTGGATGCGAAGCCTGAAGTTCATCGCCCGGATCGGTCATTTCCGTCACCAGCGTGCGTATCCAGGTGTTAAGCTCCAGTTCCAGCACGCGCCTGTCTTTGGTGGTGCCGATATTCTCGCGCTGAATGATTTTCAGGTAATGCGCAATGCGGGACAGCAGGAAGATGTAAGGCAGACGGGCATTGATACGGCTGTTGGCGGTGGCGTCAGCGGTATCATACAGCGCCGGTTTCTGGGCAGAGTTCGCCGAGAAGAAGCAGGCGTAATCGCGATTCTTATAATAAGAGAGCGGAATAAAGCCAAGGTTGGCAAATTCAAATTCGCGGGTTTCCGGGATCATCACTTCGGACGGAATTTTGACCTGATTGCCGGTGCCGAGATCGTAAAGATGGATCGGCAGATCGGCCACTGCGCCGCCCGCCTGTGGGCCACGGATCTGCACGCACCAGCCATTATTCACAAAGCTCTTCACCATATTGGCGGCAAAGGCGAACGAGGCGTTTGTCCACAGGTATTTTTCGTGATCCGGGCCTTTGACTTCTTCCACATAGTTAAAGCTGCGTACCGGCACCGTGTCCGGCCCATAGGGCAGACGGCCCAGCACGCGCGGCATCACTAATCCCACGTAGCGGCTGTCATCGGTATCGCGGAACGACTTCCATTTAATATATTCTGCGCGGTCAAAATAGTTGCCGATATCTTTAATCGCAGCAACTTCTTCCATCGAATTTTTGAGAAAGAATTTTGGTCCGACAGAACCGATAAAGGGCATATGTGATGCAGCAGAGACTCTGGAAATATTACGCAGCAGTGCAATATCCTGCGGGCTGTTATCAAATTCATAGCTGGAAATTAATGAGGCAACAGGTTCGCCACCCGGCGTATCGTACTCCTGAATATATGTATGACGATATAAACCGCTCTGAATGATTTCCGGAGAATCATCAAAGTCCTGCCGCAGATGTTCTTTACTGATATCCAGCAGTTCAATTCTGACATTTTTGCGAAAATCAGTGCGCTGTACGACGAACCATGTACCACGCCACAGCGACTCGACTTTCTGGAATTCAGGATGGTGCATGACCGCATCAAGCTGTTTACTGATTTTCTGATCCAGATCGTCGATATGAAAATCCAGCAGGCTCTTGTCGAGCTTAACCACGTCCTCGCCTGATTTCGCCAGACAGGAAAGCAGAACGTGGATCGCCGCCGTCACGCGCTCATCGGGTGAGGCATCGGCCAGCGTTTCGCTGTTTTGCCATAAATCGATTTCCTGAATGGAAGACACCGGGGTTAAATTAATTTTATCAAACAGGGACTGATAAACGCCGCCGGACTCAGTGGTGGTGAGTGTTGCAGTTTCAGAGGTGGCATGTTCTTGTTGTACAGACATCAGCATTTCCTTTTCAGTGATCCTTTCTTCTCCGGTTTAACCTGAATACGCGTTCGGGTTAAACGTTCTCCTGCGGCGCAATTTTCGCCAGTTCATCACGCAGTTCTGAACTGAGCGTCGGGTCTTTCAGGATATTTTCCAGTTCACGGCGAAACGTTGCGTTATCCAGAAGATTGGATTTCAGGTCACGTAGTAAATTGCGCATAGCGAGTAATACACGAAGTTGCGGAATATTTTTTGCTACCTGTTCGGGTTCAAAATCCTTCAGGCTTTTAAATTCAAGCGCGATATTTTGTTCATTACCGTTTCCGTTTAGCGTATCTTCTACTGTTAAATTAACCGCAGGCGAAAACTCAGCCATGACGCTGTTGAAGTTGTTTTTATTGATATCAATCTTGTCCCGTTCGGACAGCGGACGCTGCTCTTTTCCGTTACTGTAATCGCCTACAGCAAGAAGCTTGAGGGGGAGTTCAACTTTCTTTTTAGCATTGCCTGTATGCAGATCAAGCTTGATATTTACACGAGCGGCGGGAACTTCATTCTGGAAACTGTCGGCCATATCCTTTTCCTCATCATCCACTTTTTCTGATGGTTATTGACATAATTATATTCAGGGGATTATCGGATGATTTAAATAAAAAGCAATGATGAGGAGAATATACAAATGAATAATGTATTTTTCAGGGGAATAGATACAGTTGTATCATTTTAGATATTGTTTGGCCTCTTGATTATTTTTCGGGAGAGGGCGGCATTATCTGGTGAGAGAATTTGGCATGAAACTTAAAATAATAACAGGATAAGCTTCACAAATTTGCACTTTTAAGAAATTGGGTAGTATGAGAGCCTATTAAGATATTCATGAAACTTATTGTCCGGGCTTCCACAAAAAATTATTAATTTTTCTACTAATTAAAAGGTTGTGTGCTTTTTGTACAAGAATTATATAAGCGTAGCGCCCTGTTGTGATATTGAAATGTTAACATAACCAAAATAAATTGATTTATAGAATATATAAATGAAATTCATTAATGGGGTATATGTTTAATATATAAATAAGATGGATAGCTTTGATTGAGGGATATTAACGGTTTACTCATTGTCTCAGGCTTCACTGAAACGGGTAAGGAGGCGTAAAAACGAAAAAACCGCAAGCTAATAGTCGCTTTGCGGTTTGTCAGCATTCTAATAAATTGGTTGCGGGGGCCGGATTTGAACCGACGACCTTCGGGTTATGAGCCCGACGAG
>OKMY01000195.1_pt1 | contig 27350 bp, 25 predicted proteins | sample 1614131 | NCBI WGS metagenome assembly OKMY01 (sample SAMN04436908, study PRJEB24849) | human gut metagenome | biome: human gut; feature: NICU; material: stool | host: Homo sapiens | place: USA: Saint Louis, MO | collected 2012-04-20 | reverse complement strand
GTGAGCGCGCGGGCATACACGGGCTCGCAGGCGGGCATGATTACCGACGAGCTTCACGGCGGCGCCCACATCATTGACGTGACCCCCGGGCGTATCCGCAGCGCGCTCGACAACGATCACGTCGCCATCGTCGCGGGCTTTCAAGGGGTGTCGCGCACGACGAAGGAAATCACGACTCTCGGTCGCGGCGGGAGCGACACCACCGCCGTCGCCCTCGCGGCAGCGCTCGAGGCAGACGTGTGCGAGATCTATAGCGACGTGGATGGAATCTTTACCGCCGATCCGCGCATCGTGTCGAGCGCATGCCGCATCCCCGAGATCAGCTCCGAGGAGATGCTGGAAATGGCCGCTGCCGGAGCGAAGATTCTCGCCCTTCGATGTGTCGAGTACGCGCGCCGTTTCGAGGTTCCACTCCACGTGCGTTCGAGCCACAGCGGCCGCATCGGCACCGTGATTTGCGAGGATCCCGATCGGGATTTCCCGATCGACCCCGACCTTACCCGCCTTGGCGCACTCGCGGGCGCCTGCGACGTTTCACCTACGAAGGAGGAGGCCCCCGTGGCATTCCTGACAGAAGGGGGCCATGAGGCCCCGATGATCACGGGCATCGCCCACGACCGCAGCGAGGGTATGGTGACCCTCGTCGAGGTCCCCGATACGCCCGGGAAAGCCGCGGCAATTTTCGAACTCGTCGCGTCCGTCGGCGCGCATGTCGACATGATTGTCCAGAATGTCTCAACTGTCGACGGTACAGTCGCGATTTCGTTCACAATTCCCGAGGCGCACGCCGAGGCTGCCACTCGTGCGCTCGAGGCAGCGCGAGGCGAGATCGGCTACCGCGAGTTGCGGTACACCAGCCAGATCGGCAAGGTGTCGATCATTGGCGCGGGCATGAAGTCGAACCCCGGCGTGTCCGCGACGGCATTCCGCGCGCTGTCGAACGCGGGGATCAATATCTCGATGATTTCGACCTCGGAGATCCGCATCAGCGTCGTGACTCGCGTCGACGAGCTCGACCAGGCTGTGCGCGTGCTCCACACGGCTTTCGGCCTCGACGGCGAGGGCGAAGCCATCATTTACGCCGGAACGGGTCGCTGAGCGCGACCGAAAGGAGAGGGCAATGGGCGAAAAGGTTATGGACAAGGACCCGTCGGGGCCGGTCATTGCTGTCGTGGGCGCAACGGGCCAGGTGGGCCGTGTCATGCTCACGCTTCTCGAAGAGCGTCGCGTGCGGCACTCGCGAATCCGCCTTTTTGCGTCCGAGCGTTCGGCGGGTACCCGTATGCGTGTCAATGGCGAGGACCTCGTGGTAGAAAACGCCGAAACCGCAGTGCTCGAGGGGGAGAGCAATACGGTCGATATCGCGTTGTTCAGCGCGGGTGGTGCGACCTCGAAGCGCCTCGCTCCCGTGTTTGCGCGTGCCGGTGCAACCGTGATCGACAACAGTTCCGCGTGGCGCAAGGACCCGGAAGTCCCGCTCGTTGTCGCCGAAGTGAACGGAGAGTGTGCTGAGAAAGCGCCGAAAGGCATTATCGCGAACCCGAACTGCACGACGATGGCGGCGATGCCCACCCTCAAGGCGCTTCACGAGCGCGCCGGGCTCGAGCGGCTCACGGTTGCGACCTACCAGGCCGTGTCCGGCAGCGGTCTCAAAGGCGTCGACGAGCTTGCGAGCCAAACGCGCGCCCACGTGAATGACCTTGAGTCGCTTGCCCTCGATGGTCGAGTCGATGCTGAGCCGGCGCCGTGCGTGTATCCAGCTCCGATTGCGTTCAACGCGGTCCCGGTCGCGGGGGCGCTTGTGGACGACGGCTCGCTCGAGACCGATGAAGAGCAAAAACTCCGCAATGAGTCCCGGCGCATTCTCGATCTTCCGGATCTCCGTGTGTCGGGCACGTGCGTGCGCATCGGGGTGTTCACGGGGCATTCGCTCAGCATCCACGCTGAGTTTGAGCGGCCGATCACCGTGGACGAAGCCGAGGAAGCGGTCCGGGCCCAGGTGGGCGTCGACCTCGTTGATGTGCCCACGTCTCGCCTTGCTGCAGGGCGCGACGGCACATTCGTGGGGCGGTTCCGCAGCGATCAGGCGGTTCCGGATGGTCGCGGACTTATCTTCTTCGTGTCCTCGGACAATCTCCGCAAGGGCGCGGCCCTCAACGCGGTGCAGATATGCGAGCGGCTTGCGGGCTGAAGCCTCGAAGCTGTGACATACTGGGAGTAACTGCTGGAAATATTGGTATTCGCCCGTGAATCCACCCCCATGCTCATCGCGGTAACTTAGCGTACATGCAGGTCGTGGCCCTACAGTGTTGTGCGGGCGAGCGTGCGTAGCAGCCACAGGGCTCACGCGCCGTCACAGAGCCTAGGAGTGTTGCCCATGACCCCCGATCGCCGAGCAGCCCGTCGCACGGCCGATCCATCGCCGGATCACGGCACGAGAGTCAACCTCACGCGGGCGCGCGGAGAGCGCACCCGCGAGGTCATCCTCGAGGAAGCGACGCTCCTGTTCTCCACGTACGGCTACCGTGGCACGTCGCTTCGCGATATTTCCGAGCGCGTGGGAATCTCCCACCCGGGTATGCTCCATCATTTTTCCCGTAAGGAAACCTTGCTCCAGGCGGTCCTCGAGCGCGTGGCACGCCATTTTGAAGAGCTGATCGATGACTTTGTCGAGACGGCGCAAGAGCCCGCGGCGATTCGTGACTGGGATGCGGTGCGGCAGTACCAGTCCGTGATGTTCGCCGTCGTGAGGGCCGAGGCTGTCGAAAAAGATCACCCCGGTCACGAAGCGATCGTGGGAATGCAGACGATGGCAGAAGAGAAGCTCACCGCCCTCTTTGAGATGTACGAAGAAAAGGGCTGGCTCGACGAAGGTGCGAGCCCCGAGTGGATTGCCCGCTCGACCGTCGCGATGTGGACGGGGGTCTTCATGCGCGATGCCCTCATGGGCGACGGCCTCTATGACCACGACCTCTCGATTTTCCTGCGCATGTTTGTGATCCCGCTGCGCGAGGCTGATCCGTTTACCCCGACGAGTGGAAAGTAGCGTGTATGGCGACCGAGGTTGAGCTTGATCGACTCCGCAACGCTCTCGTGCGCGATGCCTCCGGCGGGCGCCTCGGTAAAGTGTGCGAAATTTTCCTCAATGATCGCACTCAAAAAATCTCTTTTGTGACAATTGCACTCGGGCCTTTTGGCACGCGTGAAATCTATATTCCCTACGAATATATTGACCTTGATGAAAGCGGCCCCAGAACCGCGGTTCGGCGCGAAATTCTCGAGGAGGCCCCGCGCGCGAATGGGCTCGGCCATTTGACGTTCACGCAAGAAGAGCAGTTGCGCGAATACTACGAGTCGGCCGTGATCGCCGACCCGCACTCGTCGCCGCACGATTGATCCGTGTGGGGGCGAGTGGTCGCGGCGACCGTCGGAAACCAGACGTTGTTAACGGGCGCGTGAACGGCTGAAAGTACGCGGTGAATTCTCGGTAACCCGGGCCGGGGTGTGAGTGTGCGGTCGGTAGGGTCGAATCAATGACGGTTTTTCGCCGTCAAAGATTCGCTTACTGATTCGTCACAAGGATATATATGAAAATCTCGGTTATTGGGCTCGGATATCTTGGTGCAGTTCACGCGGTATGCATGGCGGAACTGGGGCACGATGTCGTGGGGATCGATGTGGATACCGAGAGGATCGCCAAGCTTGAGCGCGGTGAAGCGCCATTTTTCGAGCCCAGTTTCCCCGAAAAACTCTCCGCAGCTCTCGAGCGCGGAAATCTCCATTTCTCGACGGATCTCGCGGATGTGCGCGATTGCGACGTGCACTTTGTGTGCGTGGGTACGCCGCAGGGGTCCGACGGCTCCGCGGATCTCGCCGCTCTCCATGCTGTACGCAAGGGCCTGAGGGAAATTCTCGCCGGATCGACGCGCGACAGGATCCTTGTGGTGGGCAAATCGACCGTGCCCGTTGGGACAGCGCGCGGCCTCAGCGAGGCATTTGCGGATCTTCCGAACGTCGAACTCGCGTGGAATCCGGAGTTTTTGCGCGAGGGGTACGCGGTGAAAGATACGCTCGGCCCGGATCGCCTCGTATACGGCGTGCACGAGGAACAGAAGTTTTCCATCACGCATCTCGACGAGGTGTACGCCTCGATCCTCGAGGCCGGGACGCCCCGCCTTGTGTACGGGTACGAGAGCGCCGAGCTCGTGAAGGTGAGCGCGAATGCGTTCCTCGCAACGAAGATCAGTTTCGTCAACGCGGTCGCGGAAATGTGCGAGGCGACGGGCGCCGACGTTGTCGAGGTCGCCGAAGCGATCGGTCTCGACGAGCGCATTGGCCGACGCTTCCTCAAAGCCGGCATCGGCTTCGGCGGCGGGTGTCTCCCTAAAGACGTGCGGGCCTTCATTGCGAGCGCGGAGGAGCACGGCGTGGGGGAGTCCTTCGAGTTTCTCCGCAACGTTGATCGCATCAATCAGAAGCGTCGCGCGCGCCCCGTGGAGCTCGCCCTCGAGTATTTCAACGGGGATCTGACGAGTGTGCCCATTACTGTTCTCGGCGCCGCGTTCAAGCCCTATAGCGATGACGTGCGTGATTCGCCCGCGATCGACATCGCTCTTTCCCTCGCACGTCACGGTGCGGATGTACGCATCACGGATCCGCAGGCTCTCGCGGTCGTGCGAGGCCGCTACGAGGAGTTGAGCCTCGTGGACGATCTCGAGGAAGCGATGAGTGGCGCGCGCTTGCTCATTCTCGCGACGGAGTGGCAGGTGTACCGCGACCTTGATCCTGCTCGTGTCGCGCAGCTCGTGGCCGAGCGTGCGGTGATCGACGGACGCGGGGTCTTCGATCTGGCCCGCTGGCGCGAGGCGGGCTTTACGATCATGGCGCTGGGGCGTGGGGAGAGGGCCGGGAGACTCGCCTAACAGTCTGGCGCTCGTCGTCGTGGCACACTAGCAGCTATGGGTGGTGCTGCACACTTGATCGTGACCGGTGGCGCGGGATTCGTCGGTTCGAATTTCGTGCACTATGTCGTCACGCACACCGATTATTCGGTGACAGTTCTTGATGCTTTGACGTACGCGGGGAATGAGGCAAACCTCGAGGGTCTTCCCCAGGATCGCGTGCGTCTCGTTGTTGGCGATGTCGCTGATCGTGAAGCCACTCGTGCGCTTGTCGAAAGCCTCGATCCTGAAACGGATGCGGTTGTGCACTTTGCTGCCGAGTCCCACAACGATCGATCGCTGAGCGACCCGACCGTGTTCGTGCGCTCGAACATTGTGGGCACTTTTGCCCTGCTTGAAGCGGTGCGCGAGTTCGGCGTGCGTCTCCACCACGTCTCTACCGACGAGGTCTACGGCGATCTACCGCTCGAGGATGATCGGCGGTTCACGGAAGAATCCCCTTACCGGCCAAGCTCTCCCTATAGCGCGACGAAAGCCTCGAGCGATCTTCTCGTACGCGCCTGGACACGCAGCTTCGGGTTACGGGCAACCATCTCGATTTGCTCGAATAACTACGGGCCTCGCCAGCACGTTGAGAAGTTCATTCCCCGACAAATCACGAATCTTCTTGATGGAGTGCGGCCGCGGCTCTTCGGTGACGGCGCGAACGTTCGCGATTGGATTCATGTTGACGACCACTCTTCGGCCGTTCTTGCTATCCTCGAGCGGGGCCGCATCGGTGAGACGTACCTGGTGGGTGCGAAGTGCGAGAGAAGCAACCGCGAGGTTGCGCGGGTCATTCTCGAGGCCTTCGGGCGCGACGGAGACGACATCGACTTTGTGGCCGACCGGCCCGGGCACGACGTGCGCTACGCGCTCGACGCACGCAAGCTTGAGGACGAACTCGGGTGGCGCCCTCGCCACCGCGACTTTGATGCCGGTATCCGCGAGACGATTGAGTGGTATCGCGAGAACGAACAGTGGTGGCGCGCCTCAAAGGCCGCAACTGAAGCGACATACGCGAAAAACGAACAGTAAGGAATGCCCGTGTCCCACGACTTTGCATCCCCGCCTGCCGAACGCGAATGGCAAGAAGCGGCCTCCTCGCCCGAGCGTACCCTCGTGGTGGGTGCCGCGGGACAGCTAGGGCGAGCTCTCCAGGGGCTGTGGCTCGGTCGCGACGATGTTGATTTCGTGGACCGCGAGGTCCTCGATGTCGGCGCCCATGACTCAATCGCCGCTTTTGATTTCTCGCCCTACAGTGTGATCGTGAACGCCGCGGGCTATACCGATAAAGACGGCGCGGAAAGTGCCGAGGGGCGCCGAGAAGCATGGGCGGTGAACGCCAAGGGGGTTGCACTTTTGGTCTCGGCTGCTCGTGAGGCGGGTGCCGTGCTCGTGCACATCTCGAGTGACTACGTCTTCGATGGTTCGGTCGCGTTCCACACGGAGGAGGAAGGCTTCGCCCCGCTCGGCGTCTACGGACAGACGAAAGCGGCCGGTGATGCCGCGGTCTCGACCCTCGATACGCACTACATTCTCCGGACGAGCTGGGTTGTCGGCGAGGGCAAGAATTTTGTTGCGACGATGCGTGAACACGCCGTTAATGGCGAGTCGCCCTCGGTCGTCAACGACCAGTTTGGGCGTTTGACCTTTACGGATGAAATCGCGCGTGCGATCGATTTTGTGCTGCGCGCCCGGGTGCCGTTCGGCACCTACAACGTGACGAACTCAGGCGATATCACCTCGTGGTTCGAGATCGCGCAGAGAGTCTACGAGCTCACGGGGCACGACCCGGAGAACGTTCAAAGCGTCTCAAGTGCCGAATACCTCGATACACACAAGGGCATCGCGCTTCGCCCCATCAATTCCGCGCTCGACCTGAGCAAAATTACCGAGGCGGGCTTTCACCCGCGCGATCAGTTCGAGGCGCTCGCCGCGTACCTGGCCTAGCTATTGCGGCGCATTAGCACGATCGCGCCCGTAGCCGCGAGGCCGAGGCCCGCAATCACGCCGCCGATGAGCCATGCGACCGATAGGCCAAGCGGCTGCCGCGAGGGATCGGTGATGAGCTGGGTGGAGCCCTCCGTCGGCTCCTCTTGAGGCTGACCGGGCGTCGGGCTCGGGGTTGGGCCTGGTCTGACGATGCCGCCAGCATCGCCGTTGCCACTCGTGCCGTGGTGGCTGAGTTTCGAATAGTCGCTTCCCACGGCGCCGAAGTCGGCTGAGCGTCCGTAGCCGCTTCGCTGAGGAATACGGGACATGGCGGAGGGGTGAGAGCGCACGAACCTCGATCCGCCAGCCTCGGTTGAGGATCCTTCGGGCTCACCCGTTTGTTCGCGCGAGGGCGTCGTCGAGGGTTCGGTGCTGCCGGGGCTGTCGCTCGGATCGGCGGGGAGCGGCGCTTCCGTTTCAGGGCGCGGGGAAGGGCGCGCTGACGAGGATGGGGATGCCGGTTCCGTTGGTGAAGGTGCAGGTTTCTCCGTGGGATCCGGCTTCGGGGTTGGGTCGGGATCCGGTTTCGGTGTGGGGCTTGGCTCTGGCTGCTCCGTTGGGCTTGGCTTGGGCTGTTCCGTGGGGCTTGGCTCCGGCTGCTGCGTCGGGCTTGGTGAGGGCTGATCGGTGGGATCCGGCTTTGGCGTCGGTGTAGGCGTTGGGGTTGGCGTCGGCTCAGCCGGCTCGGTGATGGTGACCTGCGCGCTAGACTTTGTGCCGCCCTCGACTGGGGCGACAGTGACCGCGTAATTTCCTGGCTCTGCGATGACGAAGGTTACGCTTGCACGCCCGCTGGCGTCCACAATCGCGGTGTCGCGCGAATAACCGAGCGGCGGGAGCTCGACGGGCTTGCCTTCGGTGGGGGTCGCAGTCGTCTCGATCGTGGCGGCTGGATCGGCGTGGCGGTATTCGCCTCGCACCTGCGTGCCTTCCTTGAGGCCGCATACGAGTGCCGTAAACGCCTTTCCCTTTTCGACCTTTGCTTCGGAAAGGGTGACGGTTCCCGGTGTGCAGGTGGCGTCGACAGCAAAAGCGCTCACTGTCTCAAACGGCACCGTACCCGAGATCGCGATCGCCGAGGCGAGCACACTCGCTCCTACGACGACACCGCTCAGGCGGCGGCGAAGCGCAGTCGTGCGGGGCTGGGCCATGGGGTGCGTCCTCGTGGTCAGGCGAGCGATAGAGATTCCACGCGGAAGATTCACCGCGCTCCACCTCACGATAGGCCACGAAACAACCGTTAAGCGTGTAGCGCGCTTAAAACCCGTGTAAAACCCGGGGCATCACCCTAGCGGCGCATGCGCGGCCTGCCCGGATCCTTGAACCGTTTGCCGGCCTGGTAGCCGAACCGGCGAATCGGCGCACTTTCCCGAAAGGCCCTGCGAGCTCCGAGCGAATCCACGTCACCCACGACGGGGTTCGGCACACGGGAAATGCCCGTGCCGTTGTAGAGATAGAGGAGGTTCGCGGCAACCGAACGGCGATTGCGTGTACCGAGCAACTTCGAGACGTGCACGCCCAGCCATGCGAGCCACCCGATCGAGCCCTGGAGATTCACGCCTCCGGGCAGTTCCGCGATAGCGGCACGCCGACCGATCGTCGCCATCGCCCCCAGGTCGTTGTAGTGGAACGGTTTGTGTGCAGCGTCCTCATCGCCGTCGACGAGGGCCTTGATCGCGCGCGCCACGTGCTGGCCCATTTGCACGGCGGGTTGGGCGAGTTGCGGCTGTGGATCATCGCCACCGGCGATATCACCCGCGGCCCACACGTTGTCATAGCCCTTGACGCGAAGGGTGGGATCGACATCGATTCGCCCCCCGCGCCCCTGCGGGAAACCCCACGCGTTGACGGACGTCGACACGCTCACGCCGGCGGCCCAGATCGTGATGTCTGATTCGACGTAGCTGCCGTCGGCGAGGCGCACAAAGTCGTAGCCGACCTCCTCGACACCCTGGCCAAGGCGCAGCGTCACGCCGCGCTTTTCAAGCTCGCGCGCCGCATACTCGCGATGCTGAGGCTCGAAGGCCTTGAGGAGCTCGTCACCGCGTTGAATAAGGGAAATCTCGAGCGTTCCCGGGTCCACCTCGGGGTAGAGCACATCCAACTCGCTAATGCGGAAATCAGCGAGTGCCCCCGCGATTTCCACGCCCGTGGGGCCACCGCCCACAATCGAAATGGCGAGGCGGTCGGTGAAGCTCATCTCCGTGAGCTGCGTGGCACGCTCGAGCTCCGCGAAGATCCGCTCGCGGATCTCGAGAGCCTGCGAGCGGGTGTACATCGGCATCGCGAACTCTTCCGCGCCCGGGGTGCCGAAATAGTTCGTGGTGGCGCCATTTGCCAAAACGAGGTGGTCGTAGCGCACCGAGCCTCCGTCGGAAAGCTTCACGACCTGATCGTCGGTGTCAATCCCCGTGACCTCTCCCTGGCGAAAGCGCATGTTGGGGGCGTGGAGGGAGAGCCCGCGCAGGAACATCGTGACGTCGCCAGAGTTGAGGCCCGCGGTCGCAACCTGATAGAGGAGCGGCTGGAAAGTCTTGTACACGTTCCGATCGATGAGCGTCACCCGCACGCGAGCATCGCGCAGGGCAAGCACGAGGTGGGCGCCGGCGAAGCCGCCGCCAACGACCACGACATGGGGCCAACTTGCGCCATCTTTGGCGGGCACGGTCTTGCGATAGAACGCGGGGAGCAGGGGCATGAACGATCTGGTCCTTCAGTGATGCGACTCGGCTATGGCCGCCCATAACGGTAAAACGGTGACGTGAAAGAAAGCTCCACATTTTGGTAGCGCCGAGGGGGAGCGCGAGAACGACGCAATGTGAACGCGCCGTGAACTTTGCGTCCCAGTTACGTCAAATACACGCACGCGCGCAAACTCTCTCGTGTGCAATGGAGGTGAACCCTTTTAGCCCCGCGCGGTCTTCCCCGTGCCCGCGCACGACTCCTCAAGGAAAAACATGGCTCTCTCCCTGCGCCGCGCCGGTGCACTCCTCGCCGCGGCATTCGTGACGGCCCCGCTGGTGGCCGCATCCCCGGCCTTCGCCGAGGAACAGCAAGAAACCCTTACTCTTTTCAATATCAACGACTTCCACGGCCGCATCAACGCTTCGGCAAAGGACCTCGCCTGCACGCTCGAGGAAGAACGCGCGAAGGTCGACGGCCCTTCATTCTTCCTTTCGGCGGGCGATAACGTTGGCGCGAGCGAGTTCGAATCGTTCATCCAGCAGGATCAGCCGACGATCGACTACCTCAATGCACTCGGCCTGGAGGCTAGCGCCGTCGGTAACCACGAGTTCGATCAGGGACTTGAGGATCTCACTGGGCGCATTGCGAAGAACTCGAATTTCGAGATCCTCGGTGCGAACGTCTACAAGGACGGAAAGCGGGCGCTGCCGGCCTACTCGATCGAGGAGCACGATGGTTTCAAGGTCGCCGTGATCGGTGTTGTCACCGAGCAAACTCGTGACCTCGTGTCCCCCGCGGGAATCGAAGGTGTCGAGTTCACCGATGCCGTAGACGAGGTTAACAAGGTCGTCGAGGAAATGGAGGCCGAGGGCGTCGAGTACGACTTCCTCGTGGCTGAGTACCACGCGGGCGGTGCAAAGAGTGCTGAGCCTGGTTCGACGATCGACGACGCGCTTCTCGCGCGCCTCGCGGAGGACACCTCCCCAAAGGTCAACGCTATCTTCACCGGCCACACCCACAAGTCCTATCTGTACGTGCACAACGGTCGTTCGATCATCCAGACCGGCGAGTACGGGCAGAATCTTGGCGCCGTTTCCTTCACGAAGGATGCCGAGGGGAATTGGAGCGCCGGGGAGCCGACACTCGTACCCACCAAAGGTAAGTCTGAGGGGGAAGGCTGCGCGAACTACCCGCGGTACGTCGAGGCTGCGAAGATCGCCGATGCTGCGATTGCGAAGGGCGACGAGCTCGGCTCGAAGAAGATCGGCGAGGTCACGGGTGACATTACGACCGCGTGGGACAGCTCAAAGGCCGAGTACAAGAACGATACGTGGAGCCGCAAGGCCGGTGATGAGAGCAAGAAGGGCGATGACCGTTCGTCGAGTTCCGCAATCTCCAATATCGCCGCTGAATCCCAGGTGTGGGCGCTGAACCGCGATTCCTACCCGGGTAAGAAACCCGATCTCGGCGTCATGGGCCCCGGTTCGATGCGCGCAGAGCTCTATGACAACGAGGACGGAACGGTAACCGTCAAGAACGCTAACGACGTCATGCCGTTCGCAAACAACGTGCACACGGTCGACCTGACGGGTGCGCAGCTCAAAACCATGCTTGAACAGCAGTGGCGCGATAACGCTGACCGCCCCTACCTCCAGCTGGGGCTATCGAAGAACGTGAGCTACACGTTCGATCCGAGCGCCGAAAAGGGCAAGCACATTACGGGCATCTGGCTCAACGGAAAGCAGATTGACCTTGCCGATACCGAGAAGCTCTACACGGTCGTTGGCCAGAGCTTCCTGCTCGACGGTGGTGACGAGTTCAGCGTCTTCAAGGAGGGCAAGAACCACGTTGATACGGGTCTCCTCGATCGCGATACGTGGATGGACTACATCGCGAAGAATTCCCCCCTCGCGCCCGATTACAGCCAGCGCGGCGCCGGCATCGAGTTCCTCAACGAGGATCCTGCGTCTGCTGGCACGAAGAACAACCCGCTGCGTGTGCGGATCACGAAGCTCCACTCGACTTCGCTCGGAGCGCCGAAGATTACGAAAGCGATCGTGACAATCGGCGGTCACACGTACGAGGCCGACTACGCGTATGACGAGAAGCTCGGCGAGTGGGCCGCAACCGTGGACCTCTTCCCGCACGAGTGTCTTGAGGCTGGCGAGTACGACGCAACCGTCACGGCTGTTCCCGAGACCGGCACAGCGATCACCCTTCCAGTGAAGGTGAACCGCACCGGTGACGTCCCCGCGAACTGTTCCGAGGACGGCGCTGGCGAGGGTGGCACCGATGAGGGTGGCAGCACCGAAGATGGCTCGGGTGAGGGCAGTGACCGGGGCGATGGCGAGGATTCCGACGCCGACTCGCCAGAATCGCAGCCGTCGACGGAGCACGACGCTCGCACACCTTCTGTGTCGAGCCTTCCGCGAACAGGTGCAGAAGTCGCCAGCCTGGTAGGCCTTTCCGCCGTTGCCATGATTGCGGGTGCGAGCGTGCTTGTGCATCGCCGTCGCGCATAGGTGTGCGCAGTTTATGAGCGCGGGGCGCCTTGCACCGGACCATCGAGCCCGGGTGCGGGGCGCCCTCTCAGTTCGTGGAGAGGCGTGCGCGGGAACGCTGGGCGAGCGCGAGTTCGATCCACAGCGCTCCGACGCCGAGGGCGATTCCGCATGCGTCGGCAATCGCGTCGGTGACATCTGCTGAGCGCGCGGGCATGAACGATTGCAGGACTTCGATCGCGGCGCCCCACAGGAGGAGGACGGCAATGAGAACGAGCAAGTGTCGGACCTTCACGACCCCGAAAACTGTCCCGAGCCTCGTGTTCCCACGCTGGTGCGCGCCACTCTCAGCACGAGGGGACCACGAGAGAGCCCGCGAGTCTTCGAGCGAGAGAAGTCGTGAAAACGCCCAGGTCGTGAAAGCAAACACGAGGATGTGCCCCAATTTATCCGCGCCGGGGAGGGCGGCGACCGGCTCGGCGGCTTCGGGAACTTTGGGCAGAAAGAACACGGCATTTGCGAGGGCGGCTACGAAGGCGAAAAAAGGCGCAGACGTCATGAGGTGAGTTTAAATGTCCCACCCTCCTCTTAGAGTGAAAGCATGAAAATTCTTCACACGTCGGATTGGCACCTCGGGCGCACCTTGCACGGTGAGAACCTGCACGAATACCAGCGGGAGTTCCAGGATTTCCTTCTGGCGAAGGTCCGTGAAACCGGAGCGCACGCTCTCGTGATCGCCGGCGATATCTACGATCGCTCGGTCCCGCCCGTCGAGGCGGTTGAGCTTCTGCACGAGTCGCTCGCAGCGCTCGCGGAAGAAACCACGGTGATCCTCACGCCAGGCAACCACGATTCGGCGGTGCGGCTCGGCTTTGGCGCAAAACTCATGCGGCCCGGCATTCACATTCTCGCGGATGTCGAAGGGATCGAGCACCCGGTTTCGGTTGCCGATGAGCACGGTGAGGTGCTCTTTTTCGGGCTGCCCTTCCTTGATCCGGATCTTGCGCGCTACAGCCTCGCTCCCAAGGGTGGGGACCCGCTTCCTCGCACGCACGAGGGCGTCACGGTGCAGGCGATGGATCGAGTCCGTGCAAAACTCGAGACTCTCGGGCATCCGCGAAGCGTCGTGCTTGCCCACACCTTCGTTGCGGGCGGGGATGGCTCGGATTCCGAACGCGACCTGAGCGTGGGCGGTGTGGCGTCTGTTCCCGGTGGCGTATTTGCGGGGGTCGATTACGTCGCGCTCGGCCACCTCCACGGTTGCCAAAATATGAGTGCGCTCGTCCCTGGCGATCGTCCCGTCGCGTGGTACTCGGGAAGCCCACTGGCCTTCTCGTTCTCGGAGCGTCACCATACCAAAGCCGTTCTTCTTGTCGAGATGGACTCCTCTGGGTTGGTCGAGGTGGAACGTATTCCCACCCCCGTGCGCCGCAGGCTCATCGAACTGGACGGCTCTCTCAAAGAGATTCTCGATAGTGCCCCGAACTATTCGGAGGATTGGGTCCACGCGATCGTGCGGGAGGAAACTCGCCCCGCGCACCTTCAGCAGGTCCTGAGCGCGGCGCTTCCACATCTCCTTTTTACGGAGTTCCGCTCCACACGCGAAACGGAATCTAGTGCCGCGCCGGTTGTGACGCGCGAGGCTTCACCGGCGGAGGTCATCTCGGAATTCTTCGACTACGTCACGGGTGCCGAACCGAGCGCCGTGCAACGAGACATCATCGAGCAGGTGCTCGCCGATGCGCGCGCACGTGCCGATCTCACGGAGTCGCACGCACAGCGAAAGGCTTCCTGAATCCATGAAACTTCACCACCTGAGTTTTGAGGGCATCGGGCCGTTTAGGGAGAAAGTCGAACTCGATTTCGATGCGCTCGGCGCGAGCGGCCTCTTTCTCCTCGAGGGCGCCACGGGTTCTGGAAAGTCCACCATCATCGATGCGATCGTCTTTGCCCTCTACGGCAATGTTGCGGGCGGCGGCTCGAGCGATGCGCGAGTGCGAAGCGACTTCATGCCCAATACGCACCCGAGCGTCGTGGACCTCTTTTTCGAGGTTCCACGAGGGATCTACCGCGTGCGGCGCACCCCCGCCTACGAGCGCGCTCGACTGCGTGGAAAAGGCGCTCCGGTGCATGAGAACCAGAGCGCGAAGCTCTGGCGGCTAGCCTCGCCCGAAGCGCTAGGTGAGGCGATCGCTGGCACCGAACGCGCGGAAGAGATCGAGCCGATCGCCAACCGACCGGCCGACGTTGGCCGGGAGATTCAGGAACTGCTCGGCCTCACGCACGCGCAGTTCACCCAAACAGTCGTGCTTCCCCAGGGCGAGTTCGCCCGCTTTCTCAAAGCTGACACGAGTGAACGCAAGACTGTGCTCGAACGGATCTTCCAGACTCAGCTGTACGAGCAGATCGAACAATCATTCGGCGAACTCAGACGCGAGGCTCAACGTGACGTCGACGCCTCAAAAGCGGAACTCGGCGCGGCCCTCCAGCGGGCCCTCGAGGCGGCATCGGTCAGCGATGAGCAGCGCATGCAGGCGCTCACCGATACCCGGGATTTCACCCCGGCGGGTCTCGAGCGTGCCAGGGCTATTGGCGAGGAGCTCGAGAATTCCTCCGAAGCCGCCGCTCGCGAAGCCATGCGCATCCTGGACATAGCGAAGGCAGCCTTGAACGAGGCGGCGGAAGCCGCGAAGAAAGCCACCGAACGCCACGATCTGCTCGCTCGCAAAGCCCAGCTCGACGCCCACGAGAAGAAACGGGCATCGATTGAAGGGGCGGCGCGCAAAGCCCGCGAAAGCCTTGCCTCTCACGAACGCGCCGAAAAACCGTTCTACGCCCACGCGCATGAAAAGAGCGCGGCGGCAGCGCTGGACGCCGCCGCGACGGCACTTCCCGAAGCCGAACGTGGGCAAGTCTCCCAGTGGGGGGCGCTAAGCGACAAGAACCATCAGCGAAGCGAAAGCGCACTGGGAGCGGCCGCTGCGCTCGCGAGCCTCGAAAAGGAGGAAGCAGCGCTACCTCGACGTGCGACCGAGGTGAAAGAGGCCGCTCGCGAGGCTGAACGAGCGGCGGAAGCGTCGAAAGAGAAGGCGACGCTGCTGAACGAGCGGCCGTCGGAACGCGAAGTGCTCACCGAGAAGCTTCGCGAGGCAACCGAGCGGGCCTCGAGCCTCGGAGCCCTCAAAGAAAAGCGCGAGTCCCATGCCGCGCGCGAGCGTACCGCGAAAGAGGCGAGCGCGACCCTCGAAACCTACTCGTCGCGCGCGCAGCATGAACGCGACATGCTCGCGGCCCTCAAGCGCGCAAGCGAGGAAGAGGCACGCCTTCGGCGCAAACGCCTCGACGCGATCGCCTTCGAGCTCGCGGCGGACCTCGAGGACGGCCACGCATGCCCCGTGTGCGGGGCGTGTGAGCACCCGGCACCCGCGCACACCGACGATGAGCTCGTGAGCCAAGAGCGCATTGCGGCGGCCGAACGCGCGCGAGTGGAGGCCGAACAGGGCCTGAGCGAGGCACGGGCATCGGCTGCCGCCACCAAGGCACTCCACCTCGATGCGCTCGAGCGGGCGTGGGGGGAGAGCGTCGAGGGGGATCTCGCGAAGTTCCAGGAGCAGCTTCCTGAACTCATCGAACGCTTGAAGAGCGAGGGCGTTGCGCTTGCCCGCGAGGAGGAGCTTGCGCGCGAAGCCGAGGGCGAGCGTGAGCGAGTGAAAACCGAGATCTCGCGGTTCGACGAGCGAACGACCTCGCTCGAACGCGAAGCACACGAGGAGGCGCTCGCCGCCGAGCGTGCCGCCCTCGAAGCTCAGCACCTCGAGAAAGCTCTAACCGAGACCCGCGCGGCCATTGCTCAGGAGCTCACGGACCACGAAGGCTCGCACGAGAGCATCGCGGCGCTCCGCCTCTCGCTCCTGACGGAGGGGGAGGCTGCACGTGCACACGCAAAACTGCTCGACAAAGCCCTGGAGGCTCGCTCCGTGCATGAGCGGGCTCAAACGCACCTCAACGAGGCACTCGAGGGCAGTGGCTTTGACGTTATAGAAAATGTGGTTCAGGCGCGCCTTGCCCCCGACCGTAGACAATCGCTTGAGGACACCGTGAAGGAGCATTCTTCTCTTACCGCGCTCATCGAGGATGCCCGCGCGGACGGCCGACTCGAGGGCATTGATGCGAGCGAACAGGCCCAGCGAGATGCAGCCGATGCTCTCGAGACCGCGGCAGTGCGCGTGCGCGAGACCCGCGATGCGCACACGGAAGCGGCGGGAACCCACGCGACTCGCGCGAAAGAGCTCGAGCGCGTGAAACGCGCACGCACAGACTTCACGGCGCTTGCCGCCGCGCACGAGAAACGCTCGGCGCGCCAAAGCGAAATACTCCACCTCGCGAATATCGCGACGGGAAACTCGAGCGATGCGAAAGCACGTCTGACCCTGTCGACGTTCGCGGTCATGCGCCGCTTCGAGAAGGTCATCGAGGCCGCGAATGCGCGGCTATCGACTCTCTCGGGTGGGATCTACGAAATCCGCCTTGCTCAACCCGAGAAAACAGGCCGCAAGCACGTTGGGCTCGACCTCGACATGCTCGACTTGCGCAATGATTCCTCTCGCTCGCCCTCGACCCTCTCGGGCGGTGAAACCTTCTATGTGTCACTCGCACTCGCGCTCGGCCTCGCCGACGTCGTGAGCGGAGAAAACGGCGGGGTGCAGATGAACACCCTCTTTATCGACGAAGGCTTCGGCACGCTCGACCCGGAAAAACTCGAGGGTGTGATCGCCGAGATCCGCCAACTCGCCGCCTACGGTCGCACGGTGGGAATCATCTCCCACGTCGCCGAACTCAAAACACAGATCGCGGAGAAGGTGCACGTGGAAAGAAAGTCCGACGGCACCTCGCGCATCAGCGTGAGTGTATAGCGGGCGGTGCCTGCGCGATTCTCTATAGACTGTTGCCTCCGCCAGCGGCGTCCCAATTGCCCCTTGCCCGCCACGCACTAAGGAGAACACCGTGCCCGTGGACATCATCGTGACAATCATCGCCGCGCTCGCCTTCGCGGTAGGTATCACGGGCATCGTGCTGCCCGTGCTTCCCGGGTCATTCCTCATCCTTATCGGAATGCTCGTATGGGCCATAGGGATCGGCGGCTGGACGGGCTGGGTTGCGTTCGCGCTGGTGGCGATGTTTTCGATCGCGGGCATGGCGAGCAGCTACGTGCTCACAGGGCGGAAGCTCAAACAGAGCGAGGTACCCACGTGGGCGATCTTCGTCGCGATCGGCTGCGCGGTCCTCGGCCTGTTCCTCATCCCCGGCCCGGGCCTCCTCATCGGGTTCATTCTCGGCTTCTTCCTCGTGGAGCTGAGCCGCAAGCGTGAGTTCCACGACGCCCTCAACTCGACGCTCTCCACCTTGAAAACCCTCGGGATCGGCATCCTCGTAGAACTCCTGCTCGCGATGGCGAGCGGAACAGTGTTCATCGTCGCGCTTGGCATCCACCTCTTCTCGAGGGCTGGTTAGCGATCGCGGCGGCGATGATCGGCAGTGCTTTGTGCTGAGTGAAACTGCACGATCTGGGCCGCGATCTCGCGGAATCGAACCACCGCTGCGGCTGGTCTTAAGATCCGAATGTGATCTCCGAATTGGAGGAGCTGTCGAACCGATTCAACGTCTGGATAGTGGACGACGATATGAGTCCACTCGTCCTCGGAGCCGTCGATACGGATCATTCGCCCTCGAAGGATTCGTCGGGCCAGATCTAGGCGGGTCGAGCGCAGCTGTGCGTGCACCTCGATACCAGGCGTCGACTGAAAACTGGTCAGCAATTCTTGCCACACTGAGCGCAGATCGCAGTCCGGTCGTAGCACTGCGGAATCCGTAAGCAGCTCGCGGGTCTCAATGCGGCTGGTGTTAAACATGCGGGGTTGTGAGGCGACGTCAGCCACTAGATACCAGGATCCGGCTTTGTTCACGAGACCGTAAGGGTCCGCGACAACCCACTGCCCGCTGCTCTCGCCGCTGCGTCGATATCGGAGGCGGATGCGTTGTCTATTTCGAGCAGCGGTGAGAAGGTCGGCCACGTCGATTTCCTGCTCGGCCGTGAACCATCCAGAGGGGTCGACGTGGAGCACCTCGGGCAAGGGCAGAGCGGCGGAGGTTTGCTTACGCGCCGCAACAGCGGTCAGCTTCTGCTGAGTTCTGACATGTACAGCATGGAGCCCGATCTGCCCGAGAAGACCCTCATCTAGTCCTGCGACGGAAAGCAGCTGCAGTTCATTTGGATCGAGGCGTGAGACGTCGAGCCGGGCCCGGTGGTCCAGCACGATGGCTCCACCTCGGCCCCGCTCGGTGTAGATCGGCACCCCAGCAGCCGACAACGCCGTGATGTCACGCAGGATCGTGCGTGAAGATACCTCGAGACGGCGAGCCAGTTCTTGACTGGTCATTCGTTCATGGGTTTGCAGTAGCAGCAGGATGGACAACAACCGGGACGACTTCATTCCCAATCCTTAAAGAAAACATGACAGCAGATGTCGTCTATGCCTGATTTTATGGGGCTTCCTGATCCACTGAAATAAGGAGAGATCCATGCCGGCTCCGAATCTGTTTCTGACCTACGTCAGCGACGTCGAGCGTTCCACTGATTTCTATAGCCGTCTGTTCGAAATCGAACCCGACTTCACTAGCCCGCGGTACGTCGCTTTTGAGGTCGCGCCCGGCGTGCTTTTCGCAATCTGGACCGGTCACGACGAAAATCTCGCATCAGCAACACCGCGCACGAACGAAATCGGACTCATGATTCCCGGTCCTGCCTCTGCCATCGACGACGTCTACGAGGAATGGGTCACGAAAGGAGTGCACGTGATCGAGGAACCGCACGACGACGTATTTGGTCGCACTTTCGTGATAGCCGACCCCGACCACAACCTCGTGCGGGTCAGCCCCGTCGACTAGCCCGAATGGAGGTGCCATCGGCGAAGGGCACAAGCTCGCCGCCTCGTGGAAGAGGTTCCGTTCACTTTGCTAAACCTGCAAACCATAACGTGAAGCGTCGAGAGCTGCCGCTAGGGTGGTCTTTCGTGACCATGAACGATAGGCGCAGCACCCCAGGCCCGATCCCCAACATTTCGGGCCGGGATGAACCGCGCTATGGCTCGCGCGAACGCAAAGAGGAACTCGCCAAGGGCTTCCTGGGGGAGGGCACCGACTACGACGAGTTGCGGCCCGGATACCCGGCTGGAGCTCTCGACCTGATCGTGGCATCCGTCGGAACCGCCGCACGCCCCCGCGTCGTTGACCTAGGGGCCGGAACCGGGAAGCTCTCGCTCGCTCTCGCTGAGCGAGGCTGTCGCGTCACTGCGCTCGATGCGAGCGAGACGATGCTCGAGGTCGCGTGCGCGAAGGCGCTCGCGGGCCAGGTGGCGCAGCGGTTCGAGACGCGTGTGGCGCCTGCTGAGACCACGGGCCTCGATACACAAAGTGCGGACATTGTGACCGCCGCGCAAGCGTGGCACTGGTTTGAGACGGGCGCGGTGAGCGCCGAAGTGCGGAGGATTCTTGCACCCGGGGGAGTGCTCGCTCTCGTGTGGAACACGCTCGATGTGAGCGTGCCGTGGGTACATCGATATTCGCGGATTGCTCACGCGGGCGACGTACAACGCGAGGGTTTTCGCCCTGACGTGGGCGAAGGGCTCACGCTCGTCAAGCGTCACGTTGAACACTGGGTAGATGAGCGCCCCACGTGGGACTTCGTACGGCTTGCGACGACCCGCAGCTACTACCTCACCGCGGCAGAAAAAACCCGAGCGAAGGTCCTCGACAATCTCGACTGGTACCTCCACGAGCACCTCGGCCACAACCCCGGCAGCCGGGTCGCGATGCCGTACCGCACGGACCTCTTTCTGTACAGGCCTATCTAGCTGTACTGACCGGAGACGTTGATCAATCGTGAGAAGGCGGGGCTTGTTCCCGCAGGCTGTGTGGGGTCGGTGGTGGTTGTGGTAGTGCAGCCAGTCATTGAGCTCACCGCGGCGTTCGGCTTCGGATGTGTAGCAGCGGGCGTAGGCCCAGCCGTCAGCCAGCGTCCGGTGGCACCGCTTGATCTTGCCGTTGGTTTGCGGGTGATACGGTCGCGTGCGCTTGTGCCGTACTCCGAGCTCTGCGCAGGTATCGCGTCACAAGTGTGATCGGTAGGCGCCACCGTTGTCGGACAGGACGACCCGCTCGACGGTAACACCGCGGGCCTAGAACCACTCGACGGCACGGACAAAGACGGCAGTCGCGGTGAGAAGTGTCCCAGGTTTTGTTCCGTTTGAGTAGATGGGAAAATCTGGAATATGCCAAGGAAATTTGACCAGGATGCCAAGGACCGTGTGGTCCGTCTCGTGGAAGACCGCATCTTGGCGGAAAATATGTCGATGCAAGCCGCGTGCCAGGCAGTAGCCCCAAAGCTGGGCGTGTCGTGGCACACGGCGAGGCAATGGACGCAGGCCGCTCGTCGCGAAGGACGTGTTGTGGAATCAATGCCCGAGGACCTTGCTGCAGAAAACGCACGGTTGCGTCGAGAGAATCAAGAGCTGCGGGACACCAATGAGTTGTTGAAAGCCGCCTCAGCTTTTTTCGCATCCGAACTCGACCCAAAACGTCGGAAATGATCCGATTCATCGATGAGCATCGGAATCGTTTCTCAGTCGAGTTCATCTGCCAGACGTTAAACAAGCATCGCGAAGGCGGTTTTCTTAGCTCGCGTGGATACCGCCAATCCAAGGCCCGGGGCTTAAGCTCCCGCGCTTTTCGCGACGCTGCCCTCGTAGAGCGCATTACCGAAGTTCATAAACAAAACTACGGTGTCTACGGGATTCGCAAAATGTGGCGCGTGCTGCGCCGCCAGGGCATTGACATTGGACGCGAGCAAACAGCCCGGCTGATGCGCAGTGCTGGACTGTCCGGCAAGGGCAAAGGTGGGGCACCAATCACAACCCGCAAACCCAAGGGCCCGGATCATCGCCCTGACTTGGTAAAACGTGAGTTTAAGGCCCCTGGCCCTAATCGGCTGTGGGTGGCGGACATTACCTACGTGCGCACCCGAAAAGGCTTTGTGTACACCGCGTTCGTGACCGATGTATTCTCCCGGAGGATCGTCGGATGGGCGCTGTCCGATTCGATGCGCACCGAAGCCTTGCCGCTGCAGGCGTTGAACCAGGCAATCGTGTGCGCTAAGGAAACAACGGGCTTGATTCACCATTCAGACCACGGCTCACAATATGTGAGCATCGTCTACAACGAGCGCTTGGCTGAGCACGGTATCGCAGCGTCCACTGGGACGGTGGGCGACTCCTATGACAATGCTTTGGCTGAGAACGTCAACGGCTCCTACAAGAATGAGCTGATTCATAGGCGAACGTGGGCCGATGTCGTCGACGTGGAAATCGCGACGTTCGAGTGGGTGAATTGGTGGAACGAGTCAAGGCTCCACCAGAGCCTGGACTACCGTACGCCGGCTGAAGTCGAAACCGAATTTTGGGAACACCACCCCAGTCGAGAAATGATGGAAATCAAGGCACAAGCCTAGGAACAAAACCCGGGACACTTCAAACAACCGGGAACTTCACCTCCGGTGATCCCGTCCCAGGAGGCAACGCCACCGCATACAACTACCCCACAGACCCCATCAACCAGCATGACTTCGACGGCAAAAAAGGCTGGTGGAAACGTACACGGCGCGGAATCTCAAAGTGGTGGGGGAGAAATCACCGAAGGGTCGCTGCGGGGGGGGCTGTGTATGCGGGAGCAATCGTGTTGGGGGTTTCGTGTGGTGCATCAATTATTTGTGGAGCATTCGTGGGAGCTGCAGCTGGTTTTGGCGGATACGCTGCACGGTATGCTGGAACACGGCGGTGGAGTTGGAAGCGAGCTGGGATTGAGACTGCCCTGGGTGGGCTCTCGGGTGCTGCAATGGGCACCGGTGCCCGTCTTGCGGGCTGGCGATTTAGCAATACGCGAGGGCTAGGAATTCGATTCTCAAAGGGTAAGACAGCGCGAGGTACGGATTTTACGTGGAAGGGTGCTCGTAAATTTGGCTTCCATTCGCACAGGATCCCTGGGCAGTCCCGTTGGAAGGTCCTTCACTACCATAGACGGCCTGGAATTGGCCGTCACCGGCCTTGGGAGGGGTTCTAGATGGTTACATCAATAGACGTACACTTTCCAGTTATTGTGTTTGTAGACGACGGTACATACAGCCTTGCGAAAGACGTTCACGAGCTAGACAGACAGACGTATGAAACAAGATTGCATGGCGAACTTGTCTGCATACAAGACGTTCTCGGCAAGGTTTGGGTATGGAACTCCGCGGAGGCGAGAACCGCTGTACTTGAAGGGTTTGAGTTAACGCCGCGGACAGTGGGCGACATTCTTGAAGCAAGAAACACCCATGTTGTGAAAGTTGCGAACCAGGGTCTTACGAGGCGGCTGATTTCTAAGCTGTGGTCGAATCAAAGCTAGTACTTGCTATGTAGGCCGAACAGCAAAATGTCGCGGCGCCCGCAGGTGCCAACTTGGTATTAGATACGGGGCGTACCGTAAAACCCAGAGCTCAGTAAGGGCAACAATCGCACTACGCTTGGCTGGGCCGGTGGGCATATCAGAAATATCCAATGTGACGGCGTATAGCTATCCGACGGATCCGATCAACGCGTTTGATCTTGATGGCCAGAAATGGAACTGGAAGCGAGATTTGAAACGCGGCGCTCGTTGGGTGCGGAATAACCGTGAAACGATTGTGGCAGGAGCCGGTTTAGCGGCGTGCATGTTTGCCAGTGCGGGACTGTGTAGTGGGCTTGCGATGGTCGGTTTTGACATGAGCGCACACGGACACATCCGAAAGGCGGCAAAGAAAAACACGTGGCAAGCGTGGGCAGGCGCAGCAGGAAATATCCTTCTTGATGGAGCCTTGGCGGTAGTGCCCGGGTTGAGAGTCACCAAGTTTAGAAGCGGAGGGGTCAAATCGCTAGCGGGAAAGGCGTGGTCAAGAGTTACCACGCGCTACCGTCCGAGACACTTACATCGTCCCAGGATCAGTCGCGCACGAGGGACTTATAGTTTCGGTGCTGCAGCGAGAGCCCGCTTGCGAGGAGTGGGAAGCAGTTACCGCAGAGGGTATGCGCACCGGGGGCATACAAGACGGCGGGTATTGTTGGACTCCAGTCGTTTTCGCTGTGGAGAGGGGCGAGATAAGTGGCTGAGTGCTTGGCCTTCATATCAGTGGTCTTTACAGTGCTTGGATTGGGGCTGATGCCTGCTAGCGTTGCCATTGGCCTGCGCAATGCTCCTAAGGATCTATGGCTCTTCGGGAAAGTCGTGCATTTTCACCAACACTGGCTTGATCGGAACCGTGACCAATCACAAGATAGAAAGCTCTTCTATGGAGCAGTTTTCTTTGGAGTTGTTGGGTGGGTGCTGTTGAAAGTTTCGGAGCTCCTGTAGCGAGCGGGGTCATGGATCTATCGTTGTTTGCGTCTGCGATAGCGACGACGGCGGGACTTACGCCGGATGTGGATGTGACGGAGGTGCTTGATGCGAACCCGCTTGATTTCGATCACCGTTACACCTACGACAAGGCAGGCAATCTCGCGAAGGTTGAGAACTTGACTGGTCCGCCGGTGGGCGAGGCAACGGTTTCGCCGTATGTGGTGCGTGAGTACACGTTCACTGCGAAGGGCGCTCGTGCTGGGCTGAGTGAAACAATCCACGGGGACGACACTCTGACCGGGACTGCCACGACGGGGAAGACGCTAACACTTACCTATGACTCTGCTGATCGTCCGACGGACGGGTATGTGTATGACGTGTTTGGGCGCCAGACCACGGTCCCGGCAGCAGACGCCCCGGACCCAGGCAAGGGGAACATTAGCCTCGCGTATTTCGATATTGACCTGCCGCAAGAGATCACCCAAGGTGACACCACCACGACGTTCGCGCTCGACGTGTCTGCCCGTCGGCTTACTCAAACCACCACTACTCCTACCGGAACCATGACCACGACGCAGCATTACGCCGACGGTAGTGACAATCCGGCATGGGTGGAGCTCTAGCGGCCAAATGGTCAATCTAATGTGGGGCCCGAGATATTTCGAGAATCGATGGACGGGCTTCGGCTAAAGACACGTTTCATGGACCTACCGTCCTCTAATCACGAACTACAATAGTGGTGTAGTCGCACTTGTAGAACTGCCAACAGAGAGCGGACAACTGGCGTCAGCGATTGAAGACTGGAGGAGCTACGCAGAGTACGGAGAGAACCAGCGAACCATAAATCAAGTATCTGAGCTTCGGCCACCCTCCTCCCTGGGTTGGGTTGGTGGAAAGTGGTGTGAAAACTCAGATGAGTATGCCTCGCTGTACCTAAGGGGGCCGCAGCCTGCAACAGGCGAGCGGTCAGCAAAAAGTATGCATATGGGAAGGAAATCACCACCACTTTCTGGACGCATCCGCCATACAAAACGGTGCCTCTAAGCAAATATGCGCGATAGATTGAAGATACGATCAATTGGGCTCGTGGGTTCGTTTATCACGTGACTACAATCAAGGTGCAGCGCCGTTTGCGGTGGAAAAAGACGATCTACGCAAGCTGCAACAAAGCTGGGCGCAGAGAATGACATTACTACGCTTATGAATATGAACAATTTCGCGTAACATATGATAGGTATATTGATCCGGTTGCGATCAAGTGCGTATACAACCAGGAAGGGGCGCCAGCCTTGACGGGACGGATAGATCATGGGTGAGAGGGGTTTGTGGCAGATGCTTTACAGGGCTTTCCTTGCCACACGGTCTTGGCATTGGAACCTCGCAGCTCTGTTAGTACTCTCTGGCTGGCACCTTGTCGCGTTGCTACCCCTACCTCGTTTCATAGATCAACAATCCGTATGGATTGTGCCGCCAATAGTTATTGGCTGCCTTATAGTGAGCGGGGTGCGAGGAAGCGATCGCTTTCAAACTGAGTCACAGCCTCCGCGGGACCCCAAAGCTCGATAATTGCGACGGTCTAGCTGTTTTACTAAATCGAAGGGTTATATACTGCTTAAGTTAGCACCGGTCCGACTGTCGCTAAGCCTTCTTAATCAAACATCGGACACATTTGCAACTGCAAGGATATCGTTCAGGACGACTGTCGTCGTGCTGCCGTTGTAGTCAGTACTCGCGAACCACTGGGAGCGCGTGTAGTTTCTAGCGTTTCCGTCGTGCCAGCGAGTGTTGGCTAAGAAGTCCGGCGCGCATTCCCACAAACGCGTTGCGGTTGCATTTTTCTACGTGCCCGGTCTTGACCGCCGACGCCGCCAAGTATCATCTCTCGCGCTGTCGCGGATATCTGTGAAATCCTTGCCTTCGATTTTTGCTGGGCGCGTGATTGGGTGGTCGGTCATATCGGTGCGGGAGCTAGCTGCGTAGGTCGCTTAGCGCTCCGGTGAGGTTGGTCTGCTCTCGTACTCCACGGACTGCCGACGTTGCTTTTTGATGGTGATGCCGAGCTTTCGTCACGGATACTCCTGCGGAGACGATCGCTGGTTGGGTTGGGTACAAGGAGTACGGCGAGCCCGCGGATTCCGTCCAGGCGAGTACCGTTGCGGGTCCGGTTGGGTGTGGGTGGCTTGGTGCGAAAGGACGCGCGATGCGTGATGCGACCGTGGGTCTCACCCTCATGGGCGTGCGCCTCTACAACCAGGCGACAGGAAACTTCGCCGCCACAGACCCAGTACCAGGCGGCAACGCCACGGCATACAACTACCCGACCGACCCTATTTCAATATTCGACCTCACAGGCCGCTGCGGCTCTACAAGCACGGTAATGTGCCGCGAGGAAGCACCGGGAGGTACTCGAAGTACGATAGCAATGGGTGGGCGCGCATCTGCAGCCGGGTCGGGACAGCGTAGTTCAGGTATGTCGACTAAGAGAGGCGCAGCAGGTTCACGCAAGCCCAACAGTCCCAGCGCAAAAGGCAGATCTGTGGACAAGCACAACCATAGATCGGGGCGGAATCTAACGCGACGGCACAAGAGGCGGCGCGCATTCAAGAAGGCGGCAAACCACCAAGAACGAAGCTATAGACGCGCCGGGGAAGTGTGTAGATATGTGCTATGGAACCGGAAAATAAACGACGCAGTTTATGGTGGAAACAGGAAAGATAGGGAAATATGAACCTGTTACCGGATATATTAGCCGTTGAAGGAGGTGGCTGTGTCGCGAAAATTGCCAAATGGTGCCCGAACTGAAGCGGGACTCGCCAAGTATTCGACGATGGATTTCTTGGAAATTTGTGAGGATAATCTCGGCACGCTCTTAAAGGGCTTGGATGGTCATCTGTATTACCTGAAGGCCGATGACTTGAGCCGGAAATGCATCCTCAAAAATATGCGCGAAGGTGCTGCTCTATACGTCAATCCCGAGGGTTACTGGTCATCCTCTGAAGCGGAAGCGCACAGAGGGCGGATCGGAAAATGGTTTACGGGGCGCGAAGGTAGCGAAATTGCGCGGCGTTATGCCGACGATAAGGCTAAATACCCTCTAGTGTACTCTGCGCTATTTTGGAGCCACGTCGATTCGAAACGAGTCCTGTATCTCGAGGGGTATTCGCTGGAGCCGCTCCTCAGATTGGATCTAGAAGAGCGTAAGTGAGCTCCCTTCAGTGTGATTAGCGGCATCATCGAAATGGTCGCAGTGCTGCTTATCTAAATGTTGGGGTCTCTAAGACGAGACCTCATGATTCCTTGGTTTCGATTCTGACGGGCCCAGTGCGAGTGTTTGACCAGCCCGTGGTGACGATTCATTGTGCCGCGGCTTGCTCGCCATCCTTGCCTTCGATGCTCGCTGGGCGCGTGCTTAGTTGGTCGCCCCTGCCGGGTGTGGGTTAGCCGTGGAGGTCGCCTAACGCCACGGCGAGGTTGTTCCGCTCGCCTACGGTCTGCCGACGTTGCTTTCGTGATGGCGATGCTGATCCCCTGGGAGCGGAGCTGAGCACGAGCGCGCCCGCGCCGCATACGCGTCTCAACGCTCTCCCGACCGCGAAGCACAGGGCTCGTCGCCGCGGCCCTCGTTCTGCGCTCGCGCAGCCGCGGTGAACGATCCGTAAACTCCTGTGTTGCCGCTAGCGCAGCCTGAAATTCACCGACGGGCAAGGCCCCGTTAGGACTGGATTTCTAGCCTGAGGTCGACACTGTTTGTCGAGTTCAGGATAGAAAT
>OKMY01000194.1_pt1 | contig 27486 bp, 20 predicted proteins | sample 1614131 | NCBI WGS metagenome assembly OKMY01 (sample SAMN04436908, study PRJEB24849) | human gut metagenome | biome: human gut; feature: NICU; material: stool | host: Homo sapiens | place: USA: Saint Louis, MO | collected 2012-04-20 | reverse complement strand
TGTGTTATATTAAAATAAAGTGCATATACAAGGAGATAAAACAATGAAATATAATAACCATGACAAAATTAGAGATTTTATAATCATTGAAGCATATATGTTTCGTTTTAAGAAAAAAGTCAAGCCTGAAGTCGATATGAGTATAAAAGAATTTATATTACTGACTTATTTATTTCATCAGCAAGAAAACACACTTCCATTTAAGAAGATTGTTTCAGATTTATGTTATAAACAATCGGATTTAGTACAGCATATAAAAGTACTTGTGAAACATTCATATATTAGTAAAGTTCGAAGTAAAATTGATGAGCGTAATACTTACATTTCAATATCTGAAGAACAACGAGAGAAAATTGCAGAACGTGTTACATTGTTTGATCAAATCATTAAACAATTTAACCTTGCAGATCAAAGTGAATCACAGATGATACCAAAAGATAGTAAAGAATTTCTAAACTTGATGATGTATACAATGTATTTCAAGAATATTATCAAAAAGCATCTAACATTAAGTTTTGTAGAATTCACAATTCTAGCTATTATCACTTCTCAAAATAAAAACATCGTTCTTCTTAAAGATTTAATTGAAACAATCCACCATAAATACCCTCAAACTGTTAGAGCTCTCAATAATTTAAAAAAGCAAGGCTATCTAATAAAAGAACGCTCAACTGAAGATGAAAGAAAAATTTTAATTCATATGGATGACGCGCAGCAAGACCATGCTGAACAATTATTAGCTCAAGTGAATCAATTATTGGCAGATAAAGATCATTTACATCTTGTTTTTGAATAATATCTCTATTACGCAAGTGTGCTGTATTCTAAAGTGCACTTGTGTTTTCTATTTTTTAATAAAACCTCAGCACATTATGAACAACTTTCTATTTTCTATATCTCTTAAAACCATTTCCGAAATTAAACCTAAGCACATTCAAAGCCCCACTTTATTCTTAAAAATATTTTTTAACTCATATGTATTAAACCGCTTTCATTATAAAAAATATCTCTATATTTTATCTGTTTTTATTAATCGAAATAGCGTGATTTTGCGGTTTTAAGCCTTTTACTTCCTGAATAAATCTTTGAACAAAATTTTTATTTTATAAGTTGTAAAACTTACCTTTAAATTTAATTATAAATATATATTTTAGTATTGCAATACATAATTCGTTATATTATGATGACTTTACAAATACATACAGGGGGTATTAATTTGAAAAAGAAAAATATTTATTCAATTCGTAAACTAGGTGTAGGTATTGCATCTGTAACTTTAGGTACATTACTTATATCTGGTGGCGTAACACCTGCTGCAAATGCTGCGCAACACGATGAAGCTCAACAAAATGCTTTTTATCAAGTCTTGAATATGCCTAACTTAAATGCTGATCAACGCAATGGTTTTATCCAAAGCCTTAAAGATGATCCAAGCCAAAGTGCTAACGTTTTAGGTGAAGCTAAAAAACTTAATGACTCTCAAGCTCCAAAAGCTGAAGCGCAACAAAATAACTTCAACAAAGATCAACAAAGCGCCTTCTATGAAATTTTGAACATGCCTAACTTAAACGAAGCGCAACGCAATGGTTTCATTCAAAGTCTTAAAGACGATCCAAGCCAAAGCACTAACGTTTTAGGTGAAGCTAAAAAATTAAACGAATCTCAAGCACCGAAAGCTGACAACAATTTCAACAAAGATCAACAAAATGCTTTCTATGAAATCTTGAACATGCCTAACTTGAACGAAGAACAACGCAATGGTTTCATCCAAAGCTTAAAAGATGACCCAAGTCAAAGTGCTAACCTTTTAGCAGAAGCTAAAAAGTTAAATGAATCTCAAGCACCGAAAGCTGATAACAAATTCAACAAAGAACAACAAAATGCTTTCTATGAAATCTTACATTTACCTAACTTAAACGAAGAACAACGCAATGGTTTCATCCAAAGCTTAAAAGATGACCCAAGCCAAAGCGCTAACCTTTTAGCAGAAGCTAAAAAGCTAAATGATGCACAAGCACCAAAAGCTGACAACAAATTCAACAAAGAACAACAAAATGCTTTCTATGAAATTTTACATTTACCTAACTTAACTGAAGAACAACGTAACGGCTTCATCCAAAGCCTTAAAGACGATCCTTCAGTGAGCAAAGAAATTTTAGCAGAAGCTAAAAAGCTAAACGATGCTCAAGCACCAAAAGAGGAAGACGGCAACAAACCTGGTAAAGAAGACAACAACAAACCTGGTAAAGAAGACGGCAACAAGCCTGGTAAAGAAGACAACAAAAAACCTGGTAAAGAAGACGGCAACGGAGTACATGTCGTTAAACCTGGTGATACAGTAAATGACATTGCAAAAGCAAACGGCACTACTGCTGACAAAATTGCTTCAGATAACAAATTAGCTGATAAAAACATGATCAAACCTGGTCAAGAACTTGTTGTTGATAAGAAGCAACCAGCAAATCATGCAGATGCTAACAAAGCTCAAGCATTACCAGAAACTGGTGAAGAAAATCCATTCATCGGTACAACTGTATTTGGTGGATTATCATTAGCGTTAGGTGCAGCATTATTAGCTGGACGTCGTCGCGAACTATAAAAACAAACAATACACAACGATAGATATCATTTTATCCAAACCAATTTTAACCTATATATGATTAACAACATTCTTATTTGAAATGATAAGAATCATCTAAATGCACGAGTAACATCTTTTGTTGCTCAGTGCATTTTTTATTTTACTTACTTTTCTAAAAAACTTCTAAAACGCCTCAACACTTTCTACTCTAATTACATATACGACATTTTTAGACATTAAAAAATCGAACTAGACAAAATGCTCAATGCATTTCGTACTAGTTCGATTCATGAATAATTAGATTTAAAATGTCATTTGAATCCAAGTGACAACATTATTTATATTTAGAATATTAACGTTAGTATAAACGTCCAAACACAAATAAAGGCAACAAATATAATACTGTATTTTAACGTCATTTTTAATAATGCAGATTCTTCACCAACTTTTTTAACAGCTGCAGTCGCAATGGCAATTGATTGTGGTGAAATAAGTTTCGCTGCTACACCACCTGCAGTGTTAGCTGCCACAAGTAATGAACCGCTTGTTGAAATTTGTTGTGCCACTGTCGCTTGAATAGGTGCGAATAAAGTATTGTTATTTACAACTGAACCAGTCATAAACACACCAATCCAACCTAATACTGGAGAGAATAATGGGAAAATTGCTCCCGCTTTAGCAATACCTTGTCCAATTGCTACAGTCAAACCACCGTATGTCATAACTTTAGCAATAGCTAGGATAGCTGAAATTGTAAGGATCGGTAACCATAATTCTTTAATTGCTTCGACCAATAAAGCACCTGCACTTTTCCATTTTAACTTCGTAATTAAAATTGTAATAACTACTGTTAATAAAATCGCTGTCCCAGTTGCACCAATTAAATCGAGACGCAACGCAATTCCTTTAGGCGATAAATCACTCACAGTATTCGGAATTGGCATTTTTAATACTAAACTTTCAAGCGCACCTCCAGGTTGGAATAATTTTTTGAAGAATGGTGCACTCCATACTAATACAAAGGCAGTTAAAATGACGAACGGACTCCAAGCAAAGACAATTTCTTTAGGCGTTCGTTTTTGAATTTTATGTTCAGACGCTTCCAATCTGAAAATGTTTTTCGGTTTAAATTTACGACAAACAAATGCTAACACCACCATTGTTGCTAGTGATGGAATAATGTCTGCTAGTTCTGGACCATGGAATATTGTTAATAATAATTGTAATCCAGTATATGTACCACTCACTGTTAAAATGACAGGTAAAATTTCTTTAATACCTTTCATACCATCTACAATGAATACTAAAACAAATGGAATAATAAAGTTTAAAATTGGAAGTGTTAATGCTGAGTATCTCGCAACATCTAATGTTGTAACGCCTCCACTTAAGTTAAACGTATCAATAATACTAACTGGTAAACCAATTGCACCAAAGGCACCCGCCGCACCATTAGCAATTAAACATAACATCGCTGCTTTTAATGGTTCAAATCCAAGTTGAATTAATAATACTGCACAAATCGCAATTGGCACACCAAATCCTGCTGCACCTTCTAAAAATGCGTTGAAACAAAATCCAATTAATAATAGTTGGATTCTTTGGTCCTCTGAAATACTTGCAATACTATCTTGAATAATAGAAAATTGTCCTGTTTTAATAGAAACTTTATATAACCAAACTGCCATTAAAACGATATATCCTATTGGGAAAATACCGGCAACAACGCCTTCTGTAATCGCACCTGCTGATACACGCGCTGGTAATTCAAATACAAATAAAGCCACAATCAATGTAACAACCAAAGTTGTCAATGCTGCATAAATGCCTTTCATTTTAAAAACGGTTAAGCATAATAAAAATAAAATAATAGGTACTGCTGCAACTAAGGCTGATAATCCAACATTATCGAATGGATTTACAGTAAGTAGTGTCATAATGACTCCCTCTCTTTATATAAAATATTTATCATCCTGATTAATCTACAACCTATTTCAACTTATATTTTGCGATGATCACATATTTAAAATGTAACACTCCTATATGTGACAGGCAATCGAATTTTTACAAAAAGTTCACAAAATATACACAATATTTAACTATAATAAATAATATATCATTTTAATTATAAATACTAGATATTATTTATAATAATCTCACGAATCCGCTTCAAAACTGCATCATGACAGTTTATATTTTTATTGAGAATCTCTCATTTTATGAATTGTCGGAAGTAAACAAAATATGACAAGCGTCAAACCAATGATAATGATAAATATCATATTAAACCATAGTAAATTGAATTGATGATGGTGTTGTATTTGCCAAATTTCTAATACTGTGAAGATAGACATATAGCTCATAATCTCTAAATTTAACGTACTTAAAAATAATTTAATCGCTCGAATTTCACGTGGTGTATGATTATAATGTGACCATTTGGCAAATCGTTCATAGTATCTACCTGCAATGAAAAATATAAGCCAAATCACTATAAATGCGCTATTAATCAAAAGCAGCACCCATTTATCAGCAAAGTTATCAGCATTCCCTGCTAAATTATAGTGAATAGGTACTTTGGTTGGTAATTTTGAATAGGTCACTACTGTATAGCACATCATAGCTAAGTAAATAAGTAGACTTAATATTGTAAAAGACCTGATTTTAGACATTCTATCCCCTCTTTCTTTACATTTTATGTATAACACTCTGCCTATTTTACCTTTTAATTACATTACCCCAAACGATTAAACAATATGTAATGATACTATAATTGCGTCAGGAGTATCCGCTTGTTAAATGTGCATAGCTTATATTTAGCTGTTTAACATGCCACATAATGATTCGAATTATTGTTTTAATTAAACCTTTTTCACATATGTATAAATTTTATAGAGCGCATGCTTAATATTTTCATTTGATTCAAAGGCAAAAGATAGCCTTATACTCTTTTCTTTACTGCCATAAATGTAACCCGGATTGATTAGTATTTTTTCTTTACTTAACAATTCGTAGAATAAATATTTAATATCTATATCTATTTTAAAGACTAACCATACAAAATAACCTCCACTTGGAACTTCCCAATGTGCTATATCCTTAAATAAATTATTGAGGATGTTTAACATAAAGTCTCGTTTATCTTTTAAAACATACCTTAACTTTACTAAGTGTTTATCATAAGACTTATTTTTCAACATCTCATATACAACCATTTGTGACAAAATACTGGATCCATAGTCAATTTGCATTCTTACATCTGCCAATTGCTCTATTATTTTTTCAGAAGCAACAATCCAACCTATTCTTATTGCTGGTGCAATCGTTTTTGAAAAACTGCTTATATGTATAACTTTTCCCAATTTATCATAAGTTTTGATAGCAGGAGTTGGATTGCTAAAGAAAATATCTCTAAAGATATCATCTTCAATGATAGGTATATTATGTCTTTCGCTATAAGTAATTATATTTTGCTTTTGCTCATTCGTTAAAGAACAACCTGTCGGGTTATTAAACCTAGGTTCTATGTAAATCGCTTTATTTTTAAAATTAATAAATCTATCAATGATGGTATTAATTTCATTAATTTGATTATAAGGAACATCAATATGTCTAAAATTCAATTGCTCAAAAACATTGGTAGAGTGAATATATGATGGTGTATTTGAAATTATTATGGCATCTTGACCTAAAAACCCAATAGATAAAAGTTGAATGGCATGTAAAGCGCCTGAAGTGATCATTACATTTTCTCTACCTACATTTATACCTTGCTTTGACATTCGTTCAACGATGATATCTCTTAACTTGATATAACCATAGCCGTTATTATAACCAAAAGATAAGTCTTCAATATGACTGGCTGTATTAGACATGGCTTTTTTCAATTGAATATGTGGCATTAATGGTTGACCCAATTCACCTTTACTTATATGTATATACGTGTCATCTGTCTCAATTTTATTAATTAATTGCACCGTATACTGACTTCTTTGTCGAGAGGACCATAACATCATTTCAGACCATTTATTTGTAATATGTGCTTCGTTCAAATAGTCATTAACATATGTTCCACTCCCCACCTTAGTATAGATAAATCCTTCAGCCTCTAATAACTCAATACTTTTAATAATCGTCACTCTATTTACGTTGTATTGTATCGCCAACTGCCTCTGTGAAGGTATCTTCATTCCATAAAACCAATCCCCTGCGATTATTTTATCTCTGATGTCACTAGCAATATCTTTATATTTCGTCATCTTCTCCCCCCTTTTTATAAATTGGATAGGTAAATCCAATCAAAATTGGTTGTACTCATTTTAAATCATATTTTTTAATATAGAAACACTTAATTAAAGGAGTGATGATATTAATGAATAAACTTCGAGACACTACTTTTCTATCATATTTATTTACTATCATATTGTGGGGATCTGCATTTCCAATGATAAAGATTGCGTTAAATGATTTTAGTGCAGAATCATTGTCGGCATTTCGTTTAATTTTAGCAACAATAATTCTCTTGCCGTTCGTAATTATAAAGAAATTACCTACCCCAGAACTAAGAGATATCCCTGTTATTTTTATTTTAGGATTTTGTGGATTTGTGATATATCACACAGCTTTAAATTTTGGTGAAACTTTGATTAGTGCAGGTATATCTGGAATTCTAGTCTCTACAACGCCTATTTTTTCTAGTGCTTTAGCTTATATATTTTTAAAAGAGCATTTTTCAAAATGGAATTGGTTAAGTTCACTCGTCGCATTTATAGGAATATCCATTATTTCAATAAGTAAAGATGATTACACAACTATTAATGTATTAGGTGTTTTTATTATTTTACTTGCATCTTTTAGTGAAAGTTTGTATTTTACTTTCCAGAAAAAATACATAGAAAAATACGGCTTCATCGCTTTTACACTATATACAATAATGGCAAGCTCACCATTTATGCTTATTTTTATTCCTGAAATCATCAACGATATACACGGCGCCACTTTTACATCAATAGTATCGGTACTTTATTTAGCTATATTCCCTACTATAATTCCATACGTTTTGCTTGCTTATATCGTGAAGTCAGTTGGTGTCTCTGATGCAACAATGTCTCTTTATTTAACACCTATCGTTTCTTTATTATTATCTTATCTATTATTAGACGAACTACCAACAACCCTTGCTATTATAGGCGGACTTATCACTCTACTAGGCGTTAGTTTAAGTAACTTCTTTCAAAATACATAATTATTCCAAGTCCCGCACCTCAGAATCCAAAAACATTCGAGTGATAAAATTTTAAAAATCAAAAATATAAAAATGATCTAATTTCGTCAAATTCACCAATATAAATACTAATATTTGCAATTCACAAAGGGGTATAGTCTGAGTGTATTCTAATACGAAAGGACTTGGTGGATATGTATTACAGTTATGGAAATTATGAAGCATTTGCGCGCCCTAAAAAACCTGAAAATGTAGAAAACAAATCTGCTTACTTAATCGGGTCTGGGTTAGCTTCACTTGCGGCAGCTTGTTTCTTAATTAGGGATGGTCAAATGGAAGGTTCTAAGATTCATATTTTAGAAGAGTTACCCAAAGCGGGCGGCAGTCTTGATGGTGAAAATATGCCTTTAAAAGGCTATGTTGTCCGAGGTGGTCGTGAAATGGAGAACCACTTTGAATGTTTGTGGGATTTATTCAGATCTATCCCTTCGCTTGAAATTGATCATGCGTCAGTATTAGATGAATTCTATTGGTTAAACAAAGAAGACCCTAACTATTCTCGTTGTCGTGTTATTGAGAAACAGGGTCAACGTTTAGTCACAGATGGAGACTTCACTTTGACTAAAACGGCAATTAAAGAAATTTTAGATTTATGCTTAACGAATGAAGAAGATTTAGATGATGTCAAAATAACAGATGTATTTTCCGATGACTTCTTTAATTCAAACTTTTGGATTTACTGGAAAACGATGTTTGCATTTGAACCGTGGCATTCTGCTATGGAAATGCGTCGCTATCTAATGCGATTCGTTCATCATATTGGTGGTCTCGCAGACTTTTCAGCTTTAAAATTCACTAAATATAATCAATATGAATCTTTAGTATTACCTATGGTTGAATATTTAAAATCGCATGGGGTTCAATTTGAATACGATGTAAAAGTAGAAGATATTAAAGTAGATGTTACGACAAGTCAAAAAATTGCCCGAGAAATATTAATTCACCGACATGGCAAAGCAGAGTCAATTAAACTGACTGTAGATGATCTTGTCTTTGTGACAAACGGTAGTATTACGGAAAGCTCTACGTATGGTGATAATGATACACCAGCACCACCAACTGACGAATTAGGTGGTAGTTGGACACTATGGAAAAATTTAGCGCGACAAAGTCCTGAATTTGGTAATCCTGATAAGTTTTGCCAAAATATTCCTCAAAAGAGTTGGTTTGTTTCTGCAACATCGACAACAAACAATAAAGATATTATCGATACAATAGAAAGCATTTGTAAACGTGACCCTCTTGCAGGCAAAACGGTTACTGGCGGAATTATTACAATCAATGATTCTGCATGGCAAATCAGTTTTACAATCAATCGTCAGCAACAGTTTAAAGACCAACCTAAAAATGAAATATCTACATGGATTTATGCCTTATATTCAGATGTAAACGGCGATTATATTAAAAAGCCAATCACAGAATGTAGTGGTAATGAAATATGTCAAGAATGGCTGTATCACTTAGGTGTACCAACTGACAAAATTGAAGACTTAGCAAAACATGCATCTAATACGATTCCTGTTTATATGCCATATATTACCTCTTATTTCATGACGCGTGCTATCGGCGACAGACCTTTAGTCGTCCCGCATCAATCACAAAATTTAGCATTTATTGGTAACTTTGCAGAAACAGAGCGAGATACTGTATTTACAACAGAATATTCGGTTCGTACTGCCATGGAAGCTGTTTATCAATTACTAAATATAGATCGTGGTATTCCAGAGGTCATCAATAGTACATTTGATCTTCGCGTCTTAATGGATGCCATATACGAACTGAATGACCATCAAGATTTGCGCGAGATTACTAAAGATTCGAAAATACAAAAACTCGCATTAGCAGGATTCCTTAAAAAGATAAAAGGTACGTACATTGAGTCATTATTAAAAGAACACAAATTGTTATAACGAAAACCATTAATAGATTTTTATTTGGTGATTTCAAATCATGGAGTGGGATAGAAGTGATATGTTCACAAACTTTATTTCGTTATCCCACTCACATGATTTTTTTGATGACACATAATTACATGATTGATTGCATCATTTTGTTAAACAAGTGATTGCAAACCTGCCATTTCACACTGAAAATTTACATAATAAGTGACGATATTTTACAAGTCATATACAAATAACATATATTGTTAAATAATTTTACCTAATCTTAACATTAAATTTACAATTATAAGCGATAATCTAAATATAAAGCTTATTTGAGGTGAAATAATGGAAATGTCGGTTACAGAAGTCATTTTCTCCTTTTTAGGTGGTTTAGGTATTTTCCTTTACGGCTTAAAAATCATGGGAGACGGGCTTCAAGCATCAGCAGGAGACAGGCTACGAGATATTTTAAACAAATTTACATCAAATCCAGTATTAGGTGTTATTGCAGGTATCGTTGTAACTATTTTAATACAAAGTAGTTCAGGTACGACAGTTATCACAATCGGACTGGTAACAGCTGGATTTATGACATTGAAACAAGCCATTGGAGTGATAATGGGTGCTAATATCGGAACAACGGTAACTGCATTTATTATCGGTATAGATTTAGGCGAATATGCAATGCCAATTTTAGCATTAGGTGCATTTTTAATCTTTTTCTTTAAACGCTCTAAAATCAATAACATTGGCCGCATACTATTCGGTTTCGGTTCTCTATTCTTCGGTCTAGAATTTATGGGCGATGCCGTTAAACCTTTAGCATCATTAGATGGATTTAAGCAATTAATGCTTGATATGTCTACAAATCCAATACTTGCTGTCATTGTCGGCGCAGGGTTAACAGCACTAGTTCAAAGTTCAAGTGCGACGATTGGTATTTTACAAGAATTTTATCAACAAGATTTAATTAGCTTAAACGCAGCAATCCCTGTGTTACTAGGCGATAATATTGGTACAACGATTACAGCTATCTTAGCTAGTTTAGCCGGCTCAATCGCTGCAAAACGTGCGGCGCTTGTACACGTCATCTTTAACTTAATCGGGGTAATTATCTTCACAATTTTCTTGCCAGTTGTGATTCATTTGATTAGTTTGTTACAAGATGTATGGCACTTAAAACCAGCGATGACGATTGCAGTATCACATGGTATCTTCAACATAACAAATACTTTGATTCAATTACCATTTGTAGCAGGTTTAGCATGGATAGTTACAAAGCTTGTCCCAGGTAAAGATATTGCTGATGACTATAAACCTCAGCACTTAAACAAAGATCTTGTTTATCACGCACCTGGTGTTGCATTACAAGAAACTCAAAAAGAATTACAAAATGTGGGTCAGATTGTCTTATCAATGTTTGAAGACATTCGCGAAATTACAAAAGACGATAAAAAATTGATCAAAAAGCTTGAACAAAAGCATCAAGCTGTTGAAACAATCAATGATAGTATTCGAAATTATTTAGTTAGAATTTCTACAAAAGCCATTACGAAAGCAGACGTTGAGCGTTTAGCAGTTATGTTTGATGTCAATCGCTCTATTTTAAAAGTAGCAGAGCTAACAGAAGAGTATGTCGCTCAATTAAAACGCCAACATGATGAAGATATTCGCATTACAGAAGATGCACAACGCGGTATGGATAAATTATTCAACCATGTTGCTGAGTCATTTGATAAAGCCATCGACATGTTAGATGTTTATGACAAAACGAAAAAAGATGAAATTGTAGAACGTAGTAGAGAATCATTTAATATTGAACATAAACTACGCAAAGGTCATATTAAACGCCTTAATCGTGGTGAATGTACAACAAAAGGTGGATTACTATATATCGATATGATTGGTGTTCTTGAACGTATCGGTTATCATTCACGAAATGTTTCTGAAGCACTTGTTGGTCTTAACGATGATGTACCTACAGATGAAGAAATTGCAACAACTGAAATTTAATTTTTAATGTCTTATTTATATTCATATTTTTTAAAATTAGAACTTAATATGCTTATACAAAGCCAATCCAACATTCATGGGTTGGCTTTTCTGTTTAGCAAACTTTATTATCTTAAATCAGCTATAAACGCTGATATAATAATGCTTCATTAGTATGCGGTAAGCATGACGGACACTGTTCTCGGAGTCTGACCTCGAATCATTTAATATACACTTTTACACGTCGCCTTCATTGAAGCGAATTGCCATAACCTTCACATTATATATAGTTCTTTCCATAAAAGTGTCCAAATTTTTAGAACAACGCAATAAATAACCATCCACCTAACTTATCAAAAGTTTAAGTGGATGGTTTTTCATTTATATTTATATTAGTGTCAATCCAATCATAGATTTATCTATATGCACTGCTCTATACATTTCCTCATTTAATTTGCTTTACTTTCATTTATATCATTATCAAAACACTGGGCGTGTCATCGTTATTATTCCGCATCTTTGACACGTTTATCATCATTAGGAATCGCGAATAAAATTGCGATAAATGCCATGATTCCCATTAATACGTTAACCCAAAGTGCAATCATCGCACCTGTATGAATGCTCGTTGCAGCAACTGCACCGGCATATACTGCACCACTAATTGCGACACCGAATGCACCACCAAGTGATGAAGCCATTTTATAAATACCTGAAGCAACGCCAACTTTATCTAACGGTGCATTTGAAATAGCTGTATCTGTAGAAGGTGTTGCATAAATACCTAAGCCTAGTCCGAAACATAAATATCCTACGACACAACTGATAACATAAAATATGCCTGGTAAGAATACTAATGAAATAAGTGCAATACCAATGATCACAATGAATGTACCTAATAACATTGGTCGCTTAGAACCCATTTTTTGTAATAATTTTTCACCAACTCTAATCATCAATAACACCATGATTAAATAAGTGATTGATAAGTATCCTGCCTGCAATGCTGTATAACCTAAACCTTGTTGCACGAATGTATTCGCTACAATTAATGTACCTGCAACACCGTTTAATAAGAAGTTCGAAATCGTTGCACCTGTATATGGTTTATTTTCAAATAATTTAAAGTCAATAAGCGGATTATCTACTTTTTTCTCAACATTTAAGAAAATAAAGAATGCTACAACAACGACCGCAATCAAACCAAAGAACCATAATGATGTATAACCAAGTGCTGCACCTTTAGTAATGACAACGTTTAAACTTAGCAACATAACTACTAGAACAATTAGACCTGCAACGTCAAATTTATGTGTATTGGTAACTTCTGATTTCGTTTCAGGCGTCCCTTTGATGAGTAACATTGAAAGTACGGCAACGATAATTGAGAAGATGAAAATCCATCTCCAACCCATAGTTGTCGCAACTGCACCACCGAAGAGTGAACAGATACCACTTCCACCCCAAGAACCGATAGACCAGTAGCTTAAGGCACGCTGACGTTCAGCTCCCTCATAATAAGTTTTCATAATGGCCAATGTGGAAGGCATAATACACGCTGCTGATACGCCTTGTATAATACGACCTAAGATTAACAATGCTGGTAAATTTGTAATAATAATTAATGCTGAACCAATAATACTTAATAATAAGCCGATATTCGTCATTTTCACGCGTCCAATTTTATCTGCTAGGCCGCCTGCTCCAACAACAAACATGCCTGAAAATAGTGCGGTTAGACTTACCGCAATACTAATTGTTCCTATGTCTGCACCAAAACTTTGTTGTAAATTTGGTACAACATTTACAAGTGATTGTGCAAACAACCAAAATGTAATAACACCTAATACAATACCTAAGATTAACTTGTTGCCCCCGCGATACGTTTCATTCATGTTAGTTATCTCCTTTAAGGTAATCTAAAACAACTGTCCCTACAGCTTCTGCCGAAATAAGTAATGATTTTTCTGAAATGTTAAATTTAGGATGATGATGTGGGTAAATTTCACCATTTTCCACAGCTGCACCTGTATAAATAAAGGCACTTGGTCGTTCCTTAGCATAGTATGCAAAGTCTTCTGAAGGTGGTTGTGGTTCACATATTTCGACACCAAATTCAAGGTCTGCTTCTTTTAGCGTCTTAGCCACGTACTCAGTAAACTCTGGATCATTATATAATGCAGGATAATCATCGTTATATTCTAATGTGCAAGTTACACCATACAATGCTTCTAATCCTTTTGATAAACGTTTAATTTCTTTTTCAATTGTTGCTTTTGTAGCATCTGTTAATCCACGTACATCACCTTCAATTTCAACAACATCTTTAATGACATTGAATTGACCTTTACCGTCAAATGAACCGATTGTGACAACACCGGTTTCAAATGGACTTAGTCGTCTAGATACAACTGTTTGTAAAGCTGTGACGAAGTAGCTACCTGCAACAATGGCATCATTGGCCATATGTGGTGATGAACCATGACCACCTTTACCTTGAACTTTCAATTTGAAGAATGCGCGTCCTGTTTGAACATATCCAGGTCTGTAATACATATTACCTGTTTTCATTGTGCTCATGACGTGTACACCTAATACATGATCAACACCGTCTAATACACCATTTTCAATCATTGCTTTAGCACCACCTGGTGGTACTTCTTCAGCTGGTTGATGTATCACAACGACTTTTCCTGTAAAACTATCTTTCATTTCAGCAAGCGTCTCTGCTAATACAAGCATGTATGCTGTATGTGCATCGTGACCACATGCGTGCATAACACCTTTATTTTGTGATGCAAAAGATAGGCCTGTATCTTCGGTAATGGGTAATGCATCAAAGTCTGCACGGATTGCTAATGTTTTACCAGGTTTCCCTGAATCAATCGTTACTTTAATCCCACGTGGTCCGACATTCGTTTCTACTTCTACATCTTTACCTTTGTAAAATTCAGCGATGTATTTCGCCGTTTCATCCTCATGAAAAGATAATTCTGGATGCTGATGTAAATAACGTCTGATCTCAATCATTTTGTCTTCTTTTGATTTTAAAGTTTCAATTAATTGTTGATTCATATCCTTCATCTCCTTAGTTACATCATAAATGATTAATCATTATTTATATTGCCAACAACAGAGATGTTAACCATTAATTTTTTGCAATTTTAACTTTGAATACAAAAAATCACAAATTATGTGTATCAAAATTTGTGATTTGTGATCATTTTATGAACTTGGGTAACGTTTTACTTCAATTAAGTGAATCCCATTCGTAATCATTTTAATGTTTAATGTCAGCGTATCCGTCACATCTATATCGTACACTTCTAATTTTGGAAAACTCATTCGATTAACGTAATCTATAGAGTCCTTGTCCATACCATGTATCGTATGATGTTTGCGCCAAAGATTAAATAATGCACCATTTTCTTTATCTAAGGTAAAATGTTTAATCTTATACATACCGTCTTCCAGGGCATTAATGTTCAAATGAATCATTTCCGTTGCACGCATATTCATTTGATTGTCCAACGCTAAGTACGGATTAAAATGCTTTGCATCATATAACAATATTTGAAAATTTGAATCAGTTCCCGTGACAATACATGTATCATCAGAATATAAAATATTGCTTGTTAATTTATTAAATAGCAATGCCGTGAAATAGACCGGACGTTTTCCATTATATTGATGAAACAGTTCAATAGAATTCATATAATCCCGTTCATTTCTACAATGACTGACGTGCAAATCATAATTCAACCAATACCCTATGCCTTCTACCTTTGAGCTTAACTTTAATAATTGCTCAATGATGATACCACCTCTAAAATATTCGCCGTTTGTAATAAATGTATCACCCGTCAATGTATTCCAATTGAGTAAAATGAGTGGACGCTTTAGGTGATGACGATGCATTAAGTCGATAAGGTAATTCGTTTTATTAATAATCATTTGACTTGCGGTTTTAAATTCATCATCATTCATTTTATTAAAATCAACAGCATCATTTGAATTAGCATCAAATACAAAATGGTCGATGTGTGGCTCAAGTCGTTTCAACAATGGTAGCTGTCTTTCCGTAGCTTGATCTAAGTGGATGTACAAGCCACCATTAGGGAATAATGCTTTAAAATAATCAATCATTTCAATCAAAGAATTGTGCAATGTCGTCACATACAAGTTGAACTTCAAATCTTTTCTATGACTGACATGCAGGGCAACGTGATGGATAAAAATTTTAAATGCATCGATATAATCACGTGAGTCATAATGATCCAAATGCATGGTCAAACTAAAGTTATTATCTAATAAAAAGTCTAAACACAAATCGATATCATAAAATATATTCGAAATTTCTGCATCATACGTGAATGGCGCATTGAGCTTTTTCATGATATATGGCATCACATCATATGCTAATACTTCATTGACTTGAAAATCATGATGACATGTAAGCAACTGTGATTGATACTGTGTATTGAGCAAATTCCTCAAATAGCCTACTTGAATAATATGATTAAATTGATTTAGTTGGTGATTGGTTGGTTGAAAGGCAATCTCTTTATAGTTCATCTTTTCAATATCTTCAATAAAATGATTCATTTCTTCAATGTAGTCATTTAAAAGTAATATCAATTCACGGTCGTGATAATTATGTTGTGCCGATTGTTGATTTTCAGTGATTGCTGGACGATCACCTCGATATTGTTTAGGCGTTTGATGCGTAAAGTGTTTAAATGTTCTCGCAAAGCTCGCTGCACTTGAAAAGCCATTTTGCAATGCAATATCAGTAATCGTTTCATCTGTGTATGTCAAATCGAGTTTCGCATGCTCAATTCGCGTCGTATTTAAGAAATGCTGGAATCCTACACCTAGCGATTCTGCAAACTTTTTAGACAGATGGCTCTCTGACCACCCAACATATTCGCTTAATTCCGAAAGGCTTAAGTCTTCATGAAAATGTAACTCGATATAGTCGCATACTTGATTCACTTTATCATCATTTAAGATACTTTGGTGCGAATGATATGTACGCGGGACATAATGAATCATATGCATAAGCAACTGAATCACAAGTTGTTGCTCAGTCAATTTAGACAACTCATTATGTCGAATATGTGTTGAAACCAGTCTTGCCATTATATTTCTCAGTTGATGTATATTTTTTGTTGTGGTCGCATCTGTTAAGTGAAAATATAGACAATGCACATCATCAAACTTGTCTGCTAAATATTTCATTTGGAATTGGATATAACATATGATGCCATCTTGTTGAAGTTGAAATCGATACAAGTCGCGGTGGTTAATGATGAAAATGTCGCCACTGTTGCATTGCGTCATATTATTTTCATCATAAATATGTGCCTCACCTTTAATAACAAAACCAATCATTAAACCATTGAGCCTTTTGAAATCTGACATACTCTCAGTTTCTACTCGAATTAAATAATCACGTTGCATACTATCCCTCAATTCAGTAATATGAATACGTTTATTTTACATTATTTTACAGCAACATATTTGAATTTCATATTGAATCGTGTGCGTGGATGATTATTTATCCTCACTCGGTTCAAGATGTAGGCTATCACTAAAGTAAATATTTTCTCCTTTTTTCTCTACAAACGTAAATTCAATATCTTTATATCCAACTGATGAGCCTTTTAAATTACCTGTACCTTTCAACAATAACTTTGGTGCTTTATTCGTTGGTATATTATATCTTTTTCGTAATTGTTTTACATTATAGTCATCATTAGTTAATTGATATTTTGCTGAATAACTCGGCACCTCTGGATTGTATGATATATCGCCGTCTTTGTACTTCGACAAATCTTTAAAGCTGCCATATTGCGCGAAGAACTTAAAATTCTCGATTTCTTTTTTATGTTTTCGTCTTTGATACCTTTAGTTGGAATGATTTTATTGTCTACCATTTTAACGGGATATTCTATTTGATTATCCAGAGGTCTGCCATTTTCATCCTTCTTTATCGCATTAACATAGTAAAATCCTTTTGCACTTCTTGTATTTCTATTTAACTTCAAAACCATACCTTTTATATTTAAGGCTTCTCCCTTTTTCTGAATTGCCATTTCAGAACGAATAATCCACGTCCCTTTATCCTTTTTATCAAACTGATCATCACGATAACCTTCTTTATCGTATAAATCTTCTAGATTTTTAATTGGATACATACTCAATGTCTTTTCAAAACTTTTCTTAATTTCCGCTTCTTTACCCATGCCACAACCAGCAGTGAAACTAATGATTAAATACAGAAAACTAATACTTAGCACTAATTTGTTTAATCGTTTCATCATCTTACAACTCTCTTCTTTTTAAAATGATTTACTTTTGCGAATTACATATATTTATCAATTTATAACACTTTTTCACTTTAATATTATCAAAAATTCCATAAACAATCTGTTCAATTTATAATATTGTTGAATTATTACTTATTTTCAAAATAAAAACGAGTAGTGAAAATAATTAGAATCTAACTATTTTCATACTCGTCTTAATATCATTATTGAATCCTTATTTATTACTATCTATAATTTCGCTTACGATATCATCATATCCAGGCCACGGATATCCTGCATAGTCAACAATCACCCAACCCGTTCTAGCTTTCCCATTTACTTTAATCGTTTTTGCAATTTCAGGATTTATATGTGATGCATAGTTATAAGTACTATTAAATGCGCTGCCTCCAGACGCTACACTCAAGAAATTCACATATACATTGTCTTTGTTACTATCCATTTTAGCTTTAGCCAATAAATTTTTAACAGCTTCAACTTTTTTATCATAGTAATCTTTATACTCATCTTGTACTTTTAAATTTAAGCTACCATTATTAATTTTCGTTTCAAATGTCGCATTGTCTGCCCATTGAATACCTGACGTGTCAGCACCATAACCACTCTTTATGTATGTACCCCCCATTCTATTGAATAGGACAATTTTACCTTTCGTTTCTTTTAAAGTAGGATTCGCATTACTTCCTGTGTAAAAAAGATTCTGATATTGCGGGTTATTATAATAATATTCTCTAAAAATTTCTTCAAATGTCTTCGTAACTTTAGAATCGCTATCGTAGTCCTTTTTCATAGACATCACAATTGTTTCGTTTGGATAAGCACTCAAGTAATATTTAGCATCATCTAAAAATTTCCCTAGTTCATGATGCAGATAAACCATGCCGTGATGAACTGAAATCATATTATCAGCACTTGCTCTACCTCTAATATCAAAAAACCTGACTCCTGACTTCATTTGGGTAAGGTAATCTTTATCTTGAGTCTTTGCCCAAACTGATTTTACCGGATCAGTTAAAGTGAATGAGCCACTATCATGTGAGCCTGGCATATTAATCTCAGTTAAATGTTTGCTTTCATCAAGTTTACTCATCCAATTTTCTGGACTTTTACTCAACGAATCTGACGCATGTGCTGAATGATATAAACCACTCATAACTACTAAAATGATACTTAAAAACAAAGTCTTAATACACTTTTTCATAATATCAACTTCTTTCTATATTTAATACATTAATTATACATCTTTTTTAAATAAAAATATGTGTAAAATTTTAAAACTTATTTAATTGATGTTTTAATAATGTATTATAGGAATTATTGACATATGATTAAAAACCCTTAGGATAGTTCTTTACATATATAAGTTAAAAAAGGAGCTAGCTTTATAATCGCCAGCTCCTTATCGTTATCTTTTATCTTCCATTGTGTAACATACGAGGCCAAATATAATACCACCTATGCTCCAAACGATTAAATCACTTCTAGTATTTCCTAAGTCAGTGAAACCGTATATATCAGCTACAGTGCCTGCTGTCAGCGCCAATGATGTAAATAAAATTGCTAGTAAAATTGATTTTAGTTTAACGAAATCCTTACTATTTCTCTTATTTTCTTTATCTTTGTCACGCTTAACATCGTACTCCTTCAAGAAACGCAGTCCAATTATTGCTTCAATTAAAATTAAAACGATGATGATTTGAGTGGTGATTGATAGTTTAGGCTCCAAAATGTGAATGAATATGTTAGAAATTACTAACGCAAGCAAAACGAGCATTGAATATGCATATAAAATGATAAATTTTGCCCCTTTTAATTCTTTAGTTGTTCCATTCTTGTCTGTTTGAGATCCACTTATTGCATTTAATATCCAGTTGTTAAATTTCTTCATTATTCAATTTTGCTCCTTTTAAAATGTATAAATTGCTCGATAATTAAGTATCACTTGATTAGTCTAAAGAAATGCTGTCATTTCAAAATCCATTAGTAACTTTACAAATTAAAACAATGGCGATGATAATATGATGCTTTCAGCGTTTTTTAAACTAGGCTTTTCCGATAATACCAAACGCCATGTCACGTATAAATGCGCACTGATTGTTTATTGCTTCGTGTTCAAGGTTTGATTTAAACTCATCTAGTGAAAAATCATCATTAATGACACCATGTGCTTTCATTCTTTGTAGCATTACACCTACAAGCCATGCTAAATCATTATCCATTGACGTTTGAATCACTGCCTCTGCAAAATAATCTACAACATGCATTCCATTATTATTAAACAAATTATATAAATTTTGACCAATATGAATATTGCCACCTTCTTGCTTCACTGTTTCCCAAATCCATTGAATTGCTGATTGATGTAAAGATAGTACATCTGCACCAACACCTGCATTAATAGCATCACTTTCTTGAAAACATAATATACCCTCAGGTTTTAAAATTGATTTCAAAATTTGTAAACACTTTTCAGCATCCGGTAAGTACATTAATACTCTTCTACCAACAATCGCATCAAAATGCCCCATAGTTTCTGGCAATTGATATATATCAGAAGATTGATATGATACATTGTTATATTGATTGGTTTCATTTGCAATTTTAAGTAATGATTCATTCACATCAACACCGACGACTTCACCATTCGCCCCCACACGTTTTGCAATTAATTGAGTGACCTCACCAGTCGCACAACCTATATCCAGTACACGCATGCCTTCTTCAATTTGAGCTCTGTCTAATAGTTTTTCTATAAAATCATTTCTATTTTGCATGAACATAACTTCCTCTATATACTTTTTTGTATGTTATTCTACATTTCTTTCTTTAAAAATCGTCTCATAAAATGGTTTCATCTGTATTCTTTGCATGTCGCCAATTACATAAAATTCTTTCTTAGCTCTTGTCACTACAATATCAATTCATAAAACTATTATAATAAAATTCTCTCAAGAAGTGACATACTATATCTGCTACACGCAATTATATTTCAATATAGATAGCTTAGTTTTAAATTAAATCGTACAAAGATAGCAGGCGCGACACCTGCAATGTTATTTTTTCTTGTTCTTCTGTATTTTCACTGCTGTTTAGATAGATATCAAGTAGTCCGATAATACCGTTACTAATAAAATTAATATATAAGTCGTAGTCTAAGCCTTTTTCAGTAGCAACACGTGTCGGAACTTTTTTCTTAAATTCTTCTTCAATAAAATGAAGCAGTTTTTTCTTATAATTTGAAGCGTTGTTGATATTAAAAATTTTCATAAAAAACGTTCTATTATTTTCGAAAAACTCAAACCATAACTGTGTACCTTCTTGGATACCGAGACTCTTTTTGGCTTCAGAAATTTGCTCAAGTTCTATCAATTTTTCCGATACTATTTGATCTAGTAAATCATATTTATCAATATAATGTAGATAAAATGTTTTTCTCCCAATTTGCGCAAATTCAGTAATTTCTTTAATCGAAATAGTATCAAAATCTTTTTCAAAAAGTAAGGTCATAAATGCCTTTTTAATACTAGCTCTCGTTTTAACAACACGTAAATCCCCAACATTCATAATAATACTCCTTCCTTTTAAAACCCATTTTTATAAAACTGTGTATTAAAACACATATGTGCTTCCTTGTTAATTGAATTGTACATTTAAATACTCTAGTATGGCATTATACACACAAGAGTAATAAATATCTACAACAAATGAATGACTTATATAAAAAGATGGAGGCATTTAATCTATGAAACAATCAGTTAATTTTAAAAGTAAAACAAATTTATTAGCAGCGAATTTATATACACCAGAACAATTTGATGAAAGCAAAAAATATCCAGCAATTACAGTTTGTCACCCAGGTGGCGGTGTTAAAGAACAAACTGCAGGTATGTATGCAGAGAAACTTGCGGAATTCGGCTACGTTACGGTTGTATATGATGCATCACATCAAGGTGAAAGTGAAGGTTCTCCTAGATATTTAGAAGATCCATTTGCGAGAACAGAAGACGTTAGAGCTTCAGTTGATTATCTTACAACATTAGACTTTGTGGATAATGACAGAATTGGTGCGCTTGGCGTTTGTGCCGGTGGTGGATATACAGTAAGTGCAGCAAGAACAGAACGTCGTATTAAAACATTAGCTACTGTAAGTATGGTAGATATTGGTGCTTTATTCCGTAAAGGTCCTGGCGATGTAGTATCAATTAATGACCAATTGGCATTTATGACACAAGTTGCAGATCAACGTACAGCTGAAGCAAATGGTGCAGATTATGGTATCACTGGCTATGTGCCTGAAGAAATTGATGATTCTATGCCTGAAAATTCAACAATGGTACAAGGGCATGATTATTATTTAACTGAACGTGGTCAACATAAAAACGCACCAAATAAACTATTATTAAGAAGTTTTTCAGAAGTATTAACATTTGCGCCTTTCACATATATTGATGAATTGTTGACACAACCATTCTTAGCAATCGCAGGTACAGAAGCAGACACGATTGAATATAGCGTTGATGCTGTTGAAAAAGCAGCAGGCGACAACAACGAACTATATAAAATTGAAGGTGCATCACACGTAGATTTATATGATATTCCAGAATACGTAAATCAAGTGTTACCAAAACTTGAATCATTCTATAAAGAAACTCTATAAAAACCACATGCGGTAGTGTGCATTGAGGCGGACGATTTAGTCCGCCTTTTTTAGTGCGTAGAAATATTTTGTAGATGGACGTATTATTAGATTAGTGTTTGAAAAAGCATATTACTAAAATGTCTGTTTTTAATTACGTTGAAGATTGTGGCGTTAATTTTTTGCTTTACAGATATGTTCGATAGGATGTCAGCTTGAATTTTATTTTCCACTCACAAATGTTTCCGCTTCTTCATTTCCAACTAAATTTGAACATCAAAAAAGAGCACTCCTGAATGAGCACTCCCTTAATTATCTTTCCGTTATATTTGTATTGTCGACGGTTTCGATTTCTTTATTTTTATTTGTAGCTTTTTTCGCAACAATTAACAACGTTGAAAGTACTGCTAAAGCTAAATAAGCATAACCGCCCGCTTGTTTCATTACAAAACTACCGTAATAGTATCTTACGCCACCTTCGTCCATATAAATTTTCGTAGTGTAAACCAAAACTAGAGATAAACCTAGACAAATTGACAAACCAATCGTAGTGTAAACCATGTATTTTTTAAATGTCTGTTTTTTCTTTTTTTGCGTATAAAGTGGTAGGAAACATAAGCCATATGGCATTAAAAAAATGATACCTGCAATACCAAAGGTAAATATGACAAGCCAAAAAAGAAATGCTGATACTATATAATATAGATAAAATTGAGAAATACCAGCAGTAGCCAAGATTAGAAATAAAAAAGTAGTAGCGAATTTATATGTCTCACTTACTTTATTGACTTTGTTAAAAAAGTTATCAATTGCTTTATTCTTTTTTGAAATATGTACTATACCTTCTATAATCACCCAAATAATACCACCAATAACTAACAAAGCAAAAACTGGGATTACGAGACTAATTAACATATCGTTCACCTACTCACCTCTATTTTCAAACAATTGTGATTGAATTGAATCATTCTAGTTTTGTAAAGTTACTCATTCAATTTATTATATTTATTAACTCTATGATAACAAAAATACTGTTTGTGTATAACAATAAATCGAGATACTCAATAATTTGATAATGTGAAATTGATACTTTTCAAAATAGTTGAGCATGGCAATTTATGATGTGTTTTGCAATCAATATTTAGTAGTTGCCGTTATGATGATTTAAGGTGAGTCCAGTCGCCGTTATAGTGCTTTGTAATTGTACTATTTTATAAGATAAATAAATGTTATAGATGGCGTCATTCATAATGAACGCTATTTAAAGATTTGAAAAAAGTGTGAAACAATCGGGTCGTGCTTAGTGGCATTTAATGATTATGAGACGATTGAAGAAATGATCGAACTTCTGTAGTATCAAAGATGTAAGTTACATAGAAATAAATAATTATTTTATTGCGCGGTCTTTCAATCTACTTAAAAGCGTGCCGATAAATTCAGATGCACACGTATACCTTGTTTGGAAATTTTAATTGCTCGTATGTCCTTTCCAATAAATGATTATCTTTGAGTTTCACCATAACTACACGTTTTCACCAATATTTATAAAAAAACATCTTTTACAAAAGATTCTAGTACTTGCTTACTGGATTCAGGATTAATTATCAAAGTCGTTTCTAAATTCGGAATATCGACATCGACATCTATTTGAAACAAACTTTTATTTTGTAATTCATCTGCAACAATAAACTCCGGCAATAGCGCAATCCCATCTGAATTTTTCAAGTGTTTTTTCAATGACTCAATTCCTAGAAATTCAATCATTTGTTTTGTTGAAAAGCTATATTTATAGAGAATCTTTTCTAACTGTTCTCTGTAACTACACCCTTTTTCAGTAACAAGTAATGTATGGTTTTGAATATCGTTTAATTTGAAATCTTTCATCTCTTTGTTAGTAACAAATATTAAACGTTCTTCAGTTATAGGAATAGCAGTTAAGTTACTATTAATAATCTTTTCGTCTGTGATAAGGCTAATATCCGATTTGAAATTAGCAATTTCTTCTTTAATATAGAAATTAGAATGTGCGGATTTAAACTTCAAGTTTACATATGGGTGTTCAGCTAACCATTCACTAATCTTATTATAGTAGCGATACAAATACTGACTTTCTTGCATGTTAATACTTATATTTACCTTCTTATTGTAAAGTCCTTTTATTTCTCTCTCGTATTCGCTATTACTATCTAAAATCACTTTAGCGTATTTAACGTATGCTAAGCCTTCTTCCGTTAGTTCCATACCATATTTTTTTCTATAAAATAATTTAACATCTAATTGCTTTTCTAATTTTTCAATATGTGTAGATACAGTTGACTGTGAATAGTTAAGTAATTCTGATGCTTTAGTAAGGTTCTTTGTTTCACTAGTTACTAAAAATGATTTTAAAATGTTTAAGTTCAAAGTAGTATCTCCTTTAGGATTCACTTTTATCGAATTCTGCATTCTAAGAATTCTGATTTAATAATAATATATTAAATATTATTATAAAGGTAAATCGAAAGGAGTTATGACTATGATTACTTGTTTATTTGGAAGTAGTAGAAAAGATGGCAATTCAAATATCGCAGTAGAGAATCTATTGAAGAATTTAAATGTCAACTTTGTAAACTTATATCAAAGTAACATTGAAAAAGTTACAGATAATCGTCATAGCAAAGATTCCAGCTTTCATAATGATGATTACGAACAAATTTTAATCAAAGTTTTAGAATCAGATATTATTATTTTTTCAACACCACTCTATTGGTACTCCATGAGTGCGTCTTTAAAACTCTTCATTGATAGATGGACCGAGTCATTGCGAGATCCGCAAATAGACAACTTCAAAGAAATCATGTCACAAAAAAAGTATTTGATTTTAATCATAGGTGGCGACAATCCGCATACCAAAGCACAACCTTTAGTCAACCAATTCAAATTAATATTTGAGTTTATGAATATTACTAACTATAGATTTTTGATCGGAGAAGGCAATAAACCATTCGATATTTTAAACGACTCTCAATTTATAGAAGAGCTCGCAAATATAAATCTTGCATTGAAAAAAGGTGATATTTATGACTGATTTGTTGAAAATTAAAAACTTCAGATTGTTCTTTTTAGCAGAAATAATTTCAGCATTCGGAGTTGGAATTAGTACAGTTGGGGCTAATTGGTATTTAATCGACAAAACTAACGACTCCCAACTATTAGGTATTATGTTAGCTTTAAATGTATTATCCGGTTTCTTAGCTTCTCCTATTATAGGTGGACTAGCCGATAAATATAATAGACGAAACATTATTTTAATCACCTATCTTCTTCAGGTAATATTATATTTACTCATTGTCATAGCACTCGTAATGATAGGCTTTGAGACCTATTTAGTGATTGGATTTGCGATTGTTAATGGGATAGGTTGGACTACGTATATGGCAACATCTAGAAGTTTAGTTAAACAGATATTAAAACCAGATCAATATACAGATGCAAATTCTCTATTAGAGATTAGTTTGCAAACAGGTATGTTTATTGCAGGTGGATTATCAGGAATATTATATAAAATAAATGGATTCACTCTAATTATAGCGATGACTATAATGATGTTTCTAATCAGCATTTTTATGTTATTTAGATTGCATGTAGATAAACCAACTCATTCAGAGGAAGAATCAACAAATAGCTTATTGCAAGAATATTTATTAGGATGGAAATTTTTAAAAGACAACATGATGATATTTATTTTTGGAGTTATTTCAATCATACCAATGGTGTTTACAATGATCTTTAACATATCATTACCAGGATATGTTTATAATGTTTTAAAACTTTCGTCTGTACAATTTGGTTTTTCAGATATGTTATATGGCATTGGAGGATTATGTGCAGGTTTAATTTCAGCTATTCTTTCGAAGAAAATCTCAACTAAAGTATTGATATTTTTGTTATATTTCATATTAGTCATAAATTCAGCACTATTTATTTGGATAAACTCAGCATTTTACTTATTCATAGGATCATTTATACTAGGCTACTCAATTTCATCAATCAGAATTTATATGAATACAGCTATAATGAACACTGTTTCAGATAAATATGTCGGTCGCTCATTTACGATATGGACGTCAATTTCATTGTTACTGCAAAGTTTCATTGCTCCATTTTTAGGAAGATGGATTAATGAAATTAATGATAAATTCGGTTTCTATATTATACTCATTTTATCCTTACTCATATTTGTTACACTGCTGCTTGTTAACAAAACAGACAAAATAAAATATGCACATAAAGAAGAGTGACCGTCACTCTTCTTTTAATACCTCTTTGCATAAATTAGGATTAAAGATTTTCAGTATATAAATACCTTGCTCTACTAATTTTTGATTTTGAGTGAGACGCCCTAACCTTACCATGCATACCGACGCATATAGTGCATTGTTATTAATCTTTGAAAGTTTAAGTCCTTCATTATATGCATTAACCGCTTCGATTTTCTGTCCTTGTAATTCTAAATACTTTCCATAATTCAAATAAAAAGACATTTCAACTATTTGAAAGTTTTTAAAATCTCTCCATTTACGAATATCTTTTTTTATTCTAGAAATAACATGATTTAACGATTCATCAGTGAAAATTATAAAAATATGAGTCAAAAGAAACAAATCATAAGCATATAAAGTATCAAATTCTTTTAAATATGACCATACAATATTAGCATGTACTCTCGCACTTTTTAATTCCCCTTTACTAATATTAAATATACAGTTTAATGTGCTAGTCAAAATCTTTTTCTTTCT
>OKMY01000185.1_pt1 | contig 28858 bp, 27 predicted proteins | sample 1614131 | NCBI WGS metagenome assembly OKMY01 (sample SAMN04436908, study PRJEB24849) | human gut metagenome | biome: human gut; feature: NICU; material: stool | host: Homo sapiens | place: USA: Saint Louis, MO | collected 2012-04-20 | reverse complement strand
AGTAGCGCAGAGGCAATGAGCCATCTATCAAATATAAAAATGGGAATAGAAATGATAGTAAAGACGTAAACAAAGATAATAAAGATAATAGTGCAAACGATAACCAGCAACAATCTAATTCAAATGCAACAAACAATGACCAAAACCAAACAAATAATAACCAATCAAGTAATAATCAAGCGAATAACAATCAAAAATCAAGTTACGTTGCACCATATTATGGACAAAACGCAGCGCCAGTGGCTCGTCAAATTTATCCATTTAATGGTAATAAATCACAAGCATTACAACAATTGCCTAATTTCCAAACAGCTTTAAATGCAGCTAACAACGAAGCAAATAAATTTGGTAATGGTCATAAAGTTTATAATGATTATTCAATTGAAGAACATAATGGTAACTATAAGTATGTGTTTAGTTTTAAAGACCCAAACGTAAATGGAAAATATTCAATTGTAACGGTTGATTATACTGGACAAGCAATGGTTACTGATCCAAACTACCAACAATAATGTTAATGTAATTATGATGCAAGTTAAAAAATTAAAACGGTAAACTCTATAATATGAATTAGGGTTTACCGTTTTTTGCGTATTTTAAAGTAAAAAGGTTTACGTTCTATAGTACTTTTAAACCTCATTCACAGCCACTGAGGGATTTAAACACTATTGATTAGATGTCATCTTAGACAATATAAGTTGTGAAATAGATTCTAATGGTTGTTCTTTATGTTGTATTTGTGGATATTTAATCACTGGTATTGCCTGGGAAATTAAATTATTAATTAATAATTGTCGGTCTGTATACCAAATTTTTGATAGATGACGCCAAATATCTTCGTTAACACCTTGAGACTCAATATATTGACTGTGATTTGGAGTATATAATGCTACTGTTTTGTCTATAGCCATCGCATCAAATATTATATTTGAGTAATCAGTGATAACGACATCAGACATTAGAATTAAGTCTTGAGCACTAAGATACTTTGGTGCAACAAGCGCCTCTTCTGGTAACATCGCTTCGTCAACCCCCTGAACCACAACATGATAGGCTTTGAATAAAGCATCTGATAGTGGTAATTGTTGCGCACTCACTAATCCAATAGGTGCGTATAATAAAACTGGTTTTTGATCATTTATTTTAAACGATTTCTTATACTGTTGTTGAGTAGTACTTTCGTTACGCTTTTGTAGTAAGTATTGGTGTTTAGGATTACCATAAGCCAATACATTTGCTTGGTGACTAGGAAAAGCCGTTTGATAAAAGTGGCTAATATCATCAGCAGAATGTATAACATAATCGAATTGCAACCAGCGATTATACCTTTTAGCACGATAAAAAGGTGTTTCTATATTTTTAATAGGTTCTTTACTATCTAAAAATAATTGCATTATTGGTGTGCCTTGATGTAATTGAATTAAAGTACCGTTTGGTTGTAACGTTTCAGGTATATCATTTTCAACTAAAACTACGCGTGCGCTGTTAATTAATTCGTCAGCTTTTTCAGACTTAGGTGATATGAAATGTGGTCCGCGACGATCGTCAGTAACAAAATAACAGGCAGTCATTGGGTTATGTTTAACGAAGTAAGTAAATAAATATTTTGAATTACCTATATATTGATGATGATCACCGATAAAAACGATGTGATCTTTTAAAACGTTTGGTTGCTTCGTATACAAGCCGAAGTTTTGTAATTGTTTGTTATCAGCACGTTGCTTTGCTATTTTATATAACCATTTAGGTAGCATAAACTTGGTAGAATACAACCAATTGTCTGGCGAATTAAGTTGTTCTGAATCCTCGATAAAAAGGTTGCGAAAAGGTATAGGATGATGATCAATATAAGCCATTTTATTCAAATAAAACTGAGACATCATATCAAAATCTTCAATAGTTTTAATAGTTTCCCATATTGAAGCACTTGTTGCTAAAGGGGCTTTAAAATCAAAAACGACATGACCATCGATTGATAAATCACCTTTCAGAAGTGTCAATAAAGCTAAATCGAAAATCGTTTCTACAGAGTAATAATGTATTAAATCAAGAGTCTGTTGAATCGCATATATTAGGTTAGGATAATAATTATTGTTTTGAGCCCAATCGGCAATGTTAATCGATGATTGACCGAAATAGTGACAATCATTTTTGTATTGTCCATCCACAGTATAATCAACCACGATAGACTTAGGATATAATTGAACCGCATCTAACATAGATTGATAAATCATTATCTCATTGGCATATGGAACGACATGTGTATAACCTTCAGACTGAGCTTTCATTAATTGAGATTCAAACTTTTGCATATTAGAAACATTTATCTGTTTAATCATTGCTATAACTTCCATTTCTCATCGTAGTATCTTCCTTATTTTAGCACGGTCTTATGTAAAATTCATGAATAGTATAAGTTACTTCATTACATTAAGTACAATTCATTTTGATGAACAGATTTAAAATGAAAAATAAAACAATTAAATAGGAAAGTGATATTGTTAATAGTCTGAAAAAATGGTATATTTTAATTGTGAAAAAAATCACATTAATCTCACTGTTCTGTAAAATGTTATCGATAACAAAATGCTATAGCCAGAGCATGATTTTAATGAAGCAATTACACTACTACTTTATGGAAAGAAGAGTCAGCCTATGTTAGTAAATACGTTTAACCCATTTGATAATTTATTATTATCGTCTTTAATTGCAGCAATACCGATTGTACTGTTTTTACTATGTTTAACTGTTTTTAAAATGAAAGGTATTTATGCAGCCATTACAACACTTGTTGTAACATTACTCATTGCAATACCATTTTTCAAATTGCCAGTTGGTATCGCTTCTGGTGCAGTAGTCGAAGGTTTCTTCCAAGGTATCATTCCGATTGGCTATATCGTTATGATGGCAGTATTGTTATACAAAATTACTGTTGAATCTGGACAATTTTTAACAATTCAAGATAGTATTACAAATATTTCACAAGACCAACGTATTCAAGTTTTACTTATTGGATTTGCATTCAACGCATTTTTAGAAGGTGCAGCAGGATTTGGTGTACCAATTGCAATTTGTGCACTTTTATTAACACAATTAGGATTTAATCCATTAAAAGCAGCGATGTTATGTTTAGTTGCAAATGCAGCGTCTGGTGCTTTTGGTGCGATTGGTATCCCTGTAGGTGTTGTAGAAACGTTGAAATTACCTGGAGATGTTTCAGTATTAGGTGTTTCTCAATCAGCAACTTTAACATTGGCAATCATAAATTTCATTATTCCATTCTTACTTATCTTTATTATTGATGGTTTTAGAGGTGTTAAAGAAACATTACCAGCAATTTTAGTAGTTTCAATCACTTATACACTTACTCAAGGATTATTAACTGTATTCAGTGGACCTGAATTAGCAGATATTATTCCACCGTTATTAACAATGTTAGCATTAGCAGTATTTTCTAAAAAATTCCAACCAAAACACATTTATCGTGTTAATAAAGATGAAGAAATTGAACCTGCAAAAGCACATTCTGCAAAAGCAGTATTACATGCATGGAGTCCATTCATTGTATTAACAGTCATTGTAATGATTTGGAGTGCGCCATTCTTTAAAAACTTATTCTTACCAAATGGTGCTTTATCATCATTAGTATTTAAATTCAACTTACCTGGAACAGTCAGCGAAGTTACGCATAAACCATTAGTATTGACTTTAAATATTATTGGACAAACAGGTACAGCTATTTTATTAACTATTATTATTACAATTTTAATGTCTAAAAAGGTTAACTTTAAAGATGCAGGTAGATTATTCGGTGTTACATTTAAAGAATTATGGTTACCAGTTCTTACAATTTGTTTCATCTTAGCAATTTCTAAAATCACAACTTATGGTGGTTTAAGTGCGGCAATGGGTCAAGGTATTGCTAAAGCAGGTAATGTCTTCCCAGTTCTATCACCAATCTTAGGTTGGATAGGTGTGTTTATGACAGGATCAGTTGTAAATAACAACTCATTATTTGCACCAATTCAAGCTTCTGTTGCACAACAAATTGGAACAAGTGGTTCACTTCTTGTATCTGCTAATACAGTTGGTGGTGTAGCGGCAAAATTGATTTCACCACAATCTATTGCAATTGCAACTGCAGCAGTAAAACAAGTTGGTAAGGAATCAGAATTATTAAAAATGACATTGAAATACAGTGTATGTTTACTGATCTTCATCTGTATTTGGACTTTCATCTTGTCATTACTATAAATTAACGTATTTCAAAATATAAATATACAGAGGGTGAGATGTTTTCTAACATCTCATCTTTTTTAATGGATCATTAATGAAAGAAGTTTGACATTATAATAATGGTAGCGCTTTATGTTAAAATGAAGAGTGAGTAATCAGCAATCAAGTTAAATTGGTTGATAGCTGTTAAGGTTTATGGTTTTGTCTTTGTGCTATCGCACATAAAGTATATAATTAAAGTGGTTTCGTTATTATAAAATATTAATATACATAGTAGATAGCAATAGAGCATCACCATGGGAACCTATTGAGACACTTATTGATTCAAAGTGGTATTAATATGTCGTATTTGTCGAACGTTCCATTATTCATTTTAAAAAGGGGGACTGTATTTGTTATGACAACACAACATAGCAAAACAGATGTCATCTTAATTGGTGGCGGTATTATGAGTGCAACATTAGGAACATTACTGAAAGAATTATCACCTGAGAAAAACATAAAAGTGTTTGAAAAATTATCGCAACCTGGCGAAGAGAGTTCAAATGTATGGAATAATGCTGGTACAGGTCACTCAGCATTATGCGAGTTGAACTATACAAAAGAAGGTAAGGATGGCACAGTTGATTGTAGTAAAGCAATTAAGATAAATGAGCAGTACCAAATTTCAAAGCAGTTTTGGGCATATTTAGTTAAAACAGGACAATTAGATAACCCAGATCGCTTTATTCAAGCGGTGCCACACATGAGTTTTGTCATTGGCGAAGATAATGTAGCTTTTATAAAAAGTCGTGTTGCAACGTTAAAGAAAAGTGTTTTATTCGAAAAAATGAAATTATCGCAAGATGAAGAAGAAATGAAATCTTGGGTACCGTTAATGATTGAAGGTCGTAAGTCTGATGAACCAATTGCTTTAACTTATGATGAAACTGGTACAGATGTTAATTTTGGTGCGTTAACTGCAAAGCTATTTGATAATTTAGAACAACGTGGTGTGGGAATTCAATATAAGCAGAATGTATTAGACATCAAGAAACAGAAACCTGGAGCATGGCTAGTTAAAGTTAAAGATTTAGAAACTAACGAAACGACAACATATGAATCTGATTTTGTATTTATTGGTGCTGGCGGTGCGAGTTTACCATTACTCCAAAAGACTGGAATTAAACAATCAAAACATATTGGTGGTTTCCCGGTAAGTGGATTATTCCTGCGCTGTACAAATCAAGAAGTGATTGATCGTCATCATGCTAAAGTGTACGGAAAAGCAGCAGTGGGTGCGCCACCAATGTCAGTGCCGCACTTAGATACACGTTTTGTAGACGGCAAGCGTTCATTGTTATTTGGTCCATTTGCAGGTTTCTCACCTAAATTTTTAAAAACAGGTTCACATATGGATTTAATTAAATCGGTTAAACCAAATAATATCGTGACGATGTTATCTGCAGGTATCAAAGAAATGAGTCTTACGAAGTATTTAGTGTCACAATTGATGTTATCTAATGATGAGCGTATGGATGATTTAAGAGTCTTTTTCCCAAATGCTAAAAATGAAGATTGGGAAGTGATTACAGCAGGGCAACGTGTCCAAGTAATCAAGGATACTGAGGATTCTAAAGGTAACTTACAATTTGGTACCGAAGTCATTACGTCAGATGATGGCACATTAGCTGCATTACTTGGTGCATCACCTGGTGCGTCAACAGCTGTAGATATTATGTTTGATGTTTTACAGCGATGCTATCGTGATGAATTCAAAGGATGGGAACCAAAGATTAAAGAAATGGTGCCGTCATTTGGTTATCGCTTAACAGATCATGAGGATTTATATCACAAAATTAATGAAGAAGTAACTAAGTATTTACAAGTTAAATAATAAACGAAACGGTAATGTCTTTTAAATGTGATAGACATTACCGTTTTTTAGTGGTTGTTTTTATTATCAGTGCTTTATATTTAGAAGCTTATCTTGATTGAAGTCATTTAAAAGTTTTGTAGTATTTATACCTGTCTGTATCGTTTTAAACCAACTATATTTAAGATAATAAAGACCATGATAAAAATCATTAGAATTAGTAAATCGAACCATATATTACTCCAACCTTGCCCCTTAATCATAACATTGGTTAAAGCATCACCAGCATATCTGAGGGGGAAGATATAGCCAATGTTACCTAGCCAATCAGGCATATTTTCAAGTGGGAAAATTCCTGAAAAGAATACCTGAGGTACAGCAACTAGTGGAATAAATTGAATCATTTGAAACTCAGAATTAGCAAACGTTGAAATGAAAATTCCCATAGATAATGCTGTAATAGCTAAACAAATATTAATCAAAATTACATACCATAAGCTACCTGCTAAATTAATGTTCAATAAATATATTGAAAATAGGACTATGATTAATGTTTGAATGATTGCGAATATACCATAGCCAATCAGATAACCAAGGACGATTTCACTTCGACGAATTGAAGTTGATAATACACGTTCTAACGTACCTGTTGTACGTTCACGTAATAAAGCTATACCTGATATTAGAAATACAAATAAAAATACAAAGAAGCCCATTAGTATTGGAAACATTTTATCGAAATAAGTACTATCAGAATTACCGTATAAATAGGAATGTGAAATCTTAATATCTTGTTTGTTTGGTGCTTTCATGGTCGGAGGTGCTTTTTCAATTAGCTTTATACTGCTTATTTTATCTTGTTGTAAAGCTTTGCCAATCATTTGTTTGATCATATTAGATTTGTTAGGATCTTCATTTGTGTAAATGACATGTAATGTTTGATTTTCTTGGTAAATATAACCATCAAGATGATTTTTCTCGATTTTAGATTTGATATTTTCATGAGAATGGAACGTTTGAGTTTTTATGTCGGATGATGGCAATTGTTTTGTTATATTTGATGAAACAGATGTATCGATACCGATTTTTAAATCGTTTTCATCACCGTTAAAAATAAAATACATAAGCGTCAATATTAAAATTGGTGCTAGAAACATTAGCGCAAGTGTACGTTTATCACGTAACATTTCTTTTAATACTCGTCTAACAATAGCTAAAATTTTCATGATTGACGAACCTCCTCAGCTTTAATAAATACCGCTTCAATTGTATCTACATTAAATCTTTGTTTTAAATTGGTTGGCGTATCTATAGCAAATATTCTTCCGTCGACAATAAGTCCAACTTTATCGCAACGTTCCGCCTCATCCATAACATGTGTTGTGATGACGACACTCTTTCCGTCTTTGGTCATTTGCTTGAATTGTTGCCATATTTGTTGGCGCAATTTAGGGTCAATGCCTACAGTTGGTTCATCTAATATGATTAATTCTGGTTCGGCCAACAATGTTATTGCTAAAGATAATCGGCGTTTCATGCCTCCTGAAAACTGTGCAACTTTTTTATTTAACGCTTGCTCTAAATTCACTAGAACGATATGTTTTTCAATATTATCTTTTAATAAATTTCCTTTTAGTCCTGACAAACGACCGTAAAACTCTAGGTTTTCATAAGCAGTTAAGTTTTCGTATAATGCATCAGTTTGCCCCATATAGCCTAATCGATTTAAAGCTTTGCGATTAGGCATCTTATGAGCGAAAATTTCTGCAGATCCAGAATCTATCTTTTCCATACCTAGTAAACACTTTATTGTTGTTGTTTTACCAGAACCACTAGGACCTATTAACCCTAGCAGTTCACCTTTATTGATTGACATACTAATTTCGTTTAATACGTGATGCTTGTTATACGTTTTTACAACTTTATCCAACTTCGCGATAGTTGCGTCCATGACAACCCCTCCTAAATTGAGATACATTTCACTTTATTTATATATCATCTTAAGCGTATATTAAGATTGCGAATAAAATATTAATAGATAGTGAACATATCTCCTTTTAGTGTTCAGAAAAAAGGTGAGGCATATGGATCAAACAGCTTTTACGGATAGTCGTGTAACGAAAACGATAAATCGCATACATGATGGAATGATAAATCTATTAAAAACGAAGGCATATAATGATATAACTGTTAAAGATATATGTGAAAAGAGTCAAATAAGTCGGACAACCTTTTATACACATTACAAAACTAAAGATGATTTTATATACAGCTATCTTAATACATTGTTAAAAGAAGCAAAAAAGAAATTTCTTAAAAGTGAAACTCTGACACAAGCAATATTTTTAAAAAAGATGATTTATTTTTGGCTAAGCGAAGGTCAACTCATTTTAATGTTATTAGGTGATGAGAGTGCTTATAAATTACATCAAGTCATAAAAAAATCACTACAACAACGTATCGAAATTAATGTTGTACCAGTATTAAATACAAAAATGTTAACGACGAAGGAAAAGTATTTTTTACTTATTTTTATGAGTAATGCAATCATTGGTGTGTTACAAGATTGGGTCAAACGAGGATATAAAGAGAGTCCTAAAGAAGTAGCAGAAATTATGAATAAAATATTTGAAAATGCATTTCGTTAGGTTTTTATCATGATGAGTTGATGTCGTAAAGGACAGTTGTAGTTACAATTCAATTTGAAAATAGTAAAAAGATATTATTCAGTTCATGCGTATTTAAAATAAATACAACATAAAGCTATACATTGCAGAAGAGACTACTTTAATGCAATGTATAGCTTTTATAATTTTAATAAAAATCATTTTAATTGTTTCAGTTGCTCGTTAATAGTGTCTACGTAGTTCTTGTTTTTAAAGAATTGAATAATCCAAATCAATGTGTAAACCACAATAAAGATAATTGTAAATATGATTAGGTAATTTATTGTTAGTGGAAACCAACCGGCAAGTATTGCTAAAGGTAAGAATCCGACATACGTTGTTATGAAATGCACTATAGTTGCTTTAGTAATGCCCCAATCTGTGTATTTAAAGATAAAATCTCCAAGGAAAAAGACGACGCCTATGAGTAACCATAAAATGATAGAAATCAACATTACGGTAGTTTCTGTGAAATTCGTATAATACCATATGCCAATAGTTGATTGTGGGTTCAGTGGATAATATTTGCCGTCTGCAAATAACATACTAAAGAACAGTGAAAGGGACAAACCAATGATTAAGCTAATAAATAATGAGTTTTTCAAATTTTTCATATTGATAAGCGCTCCTTTATAGATTTTAAAAAACGTCTAGAAGAATAGGTGTAGTGTGCATCTTTAAGATACATACGTATAAGTCCATTTGGCTCTAATAATAATTTTTCAATGTAATACTTGTTGACGATTTCTGATTTGGAAATGCGAATGAAATGTTGTGGTAATTGTTTTTCTAGTTCATAAAGTCGTAATTTTAGTTTGAATTTTTGATTGCTTGTAATGGCTGTTACATTTTTATTAATAACTTGGAATGTTATAACATCTGATATCTGAATGATATGGATTTCTTTGTCTATGTATCCGACTAATGTATGTGATTTGTCTAAATCATTGACTGCATTAATAATACTTTGAACGTGATCATTCATTTTAGGTGCATGTATATCAATATAAGATTCCGTCTCATTTGCATTGATAAATAAATTGAGTTTCATCATAGGTTAATGCCTCCTTCAAAATTATTAAACCATAAACGACCATAGATATATTTAAATTGTGTTGAATGGTAGAAATTAAATGTTAAGTGGCTAGAAAGCGCTAATCAATATAAAAGATACCTCCTGAAATAAAAACAGAAATGTTTTTCAGGAGGCAGAGTAGAGATTAATGTGAATTATTTGGCAGTGTAATAGTAAAGGTAGTTACATACTCGTTACTTTGTGTGAATTGGATTGTACCATGATGCAATTCAATGATGGATTTTGTAATTGCAAGACCTAAACCATTGCTATTATCATGTTTGCTCACTTTATAGAAACGTTCAAATAAACGTGCTTCAGCTTGTGGACTAATTGGTGAACCATCATTACTTATTGTGAAAATGATGTTGTTGTGACTATGTTGCAAAGCGATGTCAATGGCACCACCAACATCTGTATACTTAATAGCATTTATTAATAAATTACTCAATGCTTGATGTAACAAACGTTGATTTCCTAGGAAATCGATTGATTCTAGGTCAGCTAAAATGATTAACGACTTTTCATCAGCAGCAAATTGTTCATGTCGAATGATATCTTTAATGAGTTGATCGACTTGAATCTTATCATCGAATAATAAATGTTGATGATTATCTAATTCGGATAAGAGCAACAATTCAGTTGTTAATCCGCTCAGCTGCGTTGTAATGGTATAAATATCATTTATATATTGTTGTCGTAATGTTTTATCAGAAGTTTGTTGTAACTCGCTTAATAAATGATGAATATGTGTTAATGGTGTTTTGATTTCATGAGATACATTTTGTACAAAATGCTGCCTCATTTGATCAACTTGTCCCAATGACTCTCTCATCTTATTAAAGTGATACTGTAATGTTCCAATTTCATCTTTGCGTGTTTGTTTGATAGGTGTTTCAAAATCACCATCAATTAAGCGTTCGGTCGCTAGCTTTAACTTTTTTACTGGACGAATGATTGAATAGGTTGATGCGATAACTAATGAAATCGAGATAAATAATAACAACATTAACAAGACGGCTAAGAATGTTCTAAACTCGCTAAATGTTTCTCCAATATCTGGACGCATGAATACTGCTATTGAACCGTCGTTTGTCTTAAAGTTAATACCAACAGTATTGTCTGTTACATTGTCGAAAAATCCAGTTACGAATAATGCGAATGGTTTATCTTTAATACCATGGTAATCTTTATTATTTAATACGTTGTTAATAGCATTTTGTGATAAAGTATCTTCTCTAAAAGGTTCACCATAAAATGTCTTATGACCTTTTTGATCAACGGTCATTATTTGGTAATTCATTTGCCCTAAATGTTTGAAATATTGTTGAATGTGCGTTGGTTTAGCTGATTGTTCATATTGTCTTGCTTCTTTAAGCGTCTTCATGATTTTCGCGTCATTAGATGCTTTTAAATTATAATGATAGTAAACATTTGTTAATACAAAACTTATTAATGCACTAAATAAAATAACCGTAATGGAATAAATCGCAATTCTAGCATAGAGTGTTTTAAACATGATTCTCCACCTTATAGCCTTGTCCTCTTACTGTTTCAATTGTAAGTGTGGCATTTAATTTTTTTAATCTTTGGCGTAGTCGCTTAATATGAACGTCAACTGTTCGTTCATCTCCTTCATAATCATAGCCCCAAATTTTTTCTATTATCTGTTCACGAGTAAAGATTTGCTTAGGACGTGCTGCAAGCATAAATAATAATTGAAATTCCTTGTTCGGTAACGTCATCGTTTTATTAGATACTTGGAGTTCCAAATAGGATTGGTTTAGCGTTAAGTTGCCAATGGTCATTTCTGAATTTGAATTGATATTATATCGACGTAATACCGCACGAATTCTAAAAATAAGTTCCTTAACCTCAAAGGGCTTGGTTACATAATCGTCAGTACCACTTATAAACGCACGCTCTTTGTCACTAAGTGCATCCCGTGCTGTTAACATAATAACTGGTATATCATAATCATTTTTTAATGTATTACATAATTGAAAGCCGTCCATACCATCCATCATAATATCTACCACTACAATATCGACACGCTGTTTTTCTAAAAGTTTTAATGCAGCTTCACCACTTGGTTGTGTGTATGCATCAATGTGCTCTGTTTGTAAATGGCTAGCTATATAATTTAGGATTCGAGGATCGTCATCGACAACAAGACATTGCACCATAGCTATAAACTCCCTTATCTTTTTCATTTATTATACATGTAAAATATTTTTGCGTAAAAAAACAATTGTTCATATTGAGTTCATATTTCAACCTTATACTGACGCTAAAGAAGAAATAGGGAGAAGTGAATCGATATGAAATTAGCGATAAAAGAGATTATGTTTTACAAATTTCGTTATATTTTAATCACATTAATCATTCTTTTATTAAGTATTATGGTGTTATTTATTAGTGGTTTAGCTCAAGGGCTTGGTAGGGAGAATATTTCGTTATTTGAACACTTTGATAATGATGAATATGTTGTTCAAAAAATGAAAGAGCCGCAAATTGAGAAATCGCAACTTAGTGATACGCAACAGAATCAAATTAAAAAGGTAATTCATCAAGAACCATATAAAATGAATGTTCAAACATTGAAATTATCTAATAAAGAACAAGATGTGATTACAATGAATGACGTTAAACAACAACGCTTACAACTTAAAAAAGGTGATTATCCTAAAAATGCTCATGAGGTCGCTATTAATGATAAGTTAGCTGCAGACAACATTAGAGTCGGGGATAGATTACATTTTAAAAATAATTCAACTAGTTATAGAGTTTCTGGTATTTTAAACGACACAATGTATGCGCATAGTTCCATTGTGCTATTGAACGATAACGGATTTAATGCATTGAATAAGGTTAATACGGCGTTTTATCCAGTGAAAAATTTAACGCAACAACAACGTGATGAGCTTAATAAAATAAATGACGTTCAAGTTGTGAGTGAAAAAGATTTAACAGGTAATATTGCGAGTTATCAAGCAGAGCAAGCACCGTTAAATATGATGATTGTTAGTTTGTTTGCTATTACAGCAATTGTTCTAAGTGCATTTTTCTATGTTATGACGATTCAAAAAATATCACAAATTGGCATTTTGAAAGCAATTGGTATTAAGACAAGACATTTATTGAGTGCATTAGTTTTACAAATTTTAACACTAACAATAATTGGGGTAGGTATTGCTGTGATCATCATAGTAGGACTATCATTTATGATGCCTGTAACGATGCCTTTTTACTTAACAACGCAAAATATTTTATTGATGGTGGGGATATTTATATTAGTAGCGATTTTAGGTGCCTCACTATCATTTATCAAATTATTTAAAGTGGATCCTATCGAAGCAATTGGAGGTGCAGAATAATGGCATTAGTCGTTGAAGATATCGTCAAAAATTTCGGGGAAGGTTTGTCTGAAACAAAAGTTTTAAAAGGTATTAATTTTGAAGTAGAACAAGGGGAATTTGTCATTTTAAATGGTGCCTCTGGTTCTGGGAAAACAACATTGCTAACGATATTAGGCGGATTGTTAAGTCAAACGAGTGGTACAGTACTTTACAATGATGCACCATTGTTTGATAAACAGCATCGTCCTAGTGATTTACGATTGGAAGATATTGGTTTTATTTTTCAATCTTCACATTTAGTTCCTTATTTAAAAGTGATAGAGCAATTGACACTCGTAGGCCAAGAAGCGGGAATGACCAAACAACAAAGTTCGAAAAGAGCAATACAACTTTTGAAAAATATTGGTTTAGAAGATCGCTTGAATGTATATCCGCATCAGTTATCTGGCGGTGAAAAGCAACGTGTTGCGATTATGAGAGCATTTATGAATAATCCGAAAATCATTTTAGCAGATGAGCCCACAGCAAGTTTAGATGCCGATAGAGCAACAAAAGTTGTTGAGATGATACGTCAACAAATTAAAGAACAACAAATGATTGGTATTATGATTACACACGATCGAAGATTATTTGAATATGCAGATCGAGTGATTGAATTAGAAGATGGCAAAATAACTGATTAGTGGCTTGCAAAGACGCTAAATGTTAATGATTTAAGACGTAGTAGTATAAAAGTTATAAAAGAGAATACGATTTGGGTTTACAAAAAAGCACGTCACTATTGTATAAAATGATGACGTGCTTTAGTTTATTTATTTTCAATATAACAATTGTCTAATCAAGGATTAACGAATATTTAAAGATAGTTTGACGCAATATTAAAAACAACCTATAATAATAGTTTATTTGTGGATTAACTATGATAAATAAAAGCGGCGTAAAGACATATAAACCAACTACTTGAACAATATAACGTTAATAACAATCTATACTGATACATTACGCCTAGATAATCTTTAATGAGCACATGTAAGAAAAAGTGATATGGTGTATGGCTTCCGACACCATCGATAGATAAACCTAATTTTTGGGCTAGTCGTAAGGCGCGTAATACATGAAACTGACTTGTTACACAAACAATTTTAACTGCTTCATGATACAAATTGTTGATGATTTGTTTAGAATATAAAAAGTTTGTGTATGTATTTATAGAGTGAGATTCCATTAGTATATCTGTTTTATCAACACCATGTGCAATCAAATAACGTTGCATAGCTAAAGCTTCAGGAATTGGTTCGTCTGGTCCTTGTCCGCCAGATACAATGATCTTTGTTGCTGATGCTTGTTGTTGATAGATATCAAGTGCACGGTCTAAACGCGCTGCAAGCATTGGTGTGACAAATTCGGTAAAAATACCAGCACCTAACACAATTATGATATCAACTTCTTTGTTGTATGATCTATGTCTATATGATACTGTCCAAACGAGATAACAAATAAAGGTTAGTAACAGGGAAAGACATAATATAGCTAACCACATAGACAAACCTTTCACAATAGGTGACTGAATCGTACTTATAAATAGAAGTGCTGATGTGTAGAGTACAAATTTATATGAAAAAGATAATAATTTTTTAATAAATAAGCGACTAGAAGTATGAGAAAATAAATATCTATGTTTGAATAGCATGATAATACTGATTATTATAAATGTTACAAACATAGACCAAGGGAAAGTATAGGTCATGATGCTATAGATGAGTGACAAAAATATCGATATGACAACTAAGATGTAGCATGTTAAATTTAACGTCAGAGTATAGTTGAAAATTAACGGACAAATAACGATAAGTATAAATATTAATAATAAATTCAATAACATACTGACACCTCGCTTATAATAAATATTAAGTATAAATGTAGATGATTTAAATTATTAAAGCAAGGAGAACGTAGCAACATGTAAGTCTTAATTTGTTATATTATATATGGGTCAATATTTTTGTGTTTTTTAGATGTGCGATACAATGATTGCTGAGGATACTTTATAAAAATAGTAATTAGGGAGAAATAATTATGGTAAAACATTTACAAGACCATATTCAATTTTTAGAGCAGTTTATAAATAACGTTAACGCATTAACTGCAAAAATGTTGAAAGATTTACAAAATGAATATGAAATTTCATTAGAGCAGTCTAACGTATTAGGTATGTTAAATAAAGAACCTTTGACAATTAGTGAAATCACGCAAAGACAAGGTGTGAATAAGGCCGCAGTAAGCCGACGAATTAAAAAGTTAATCGATGCTAAATTAGTTAAGTTAGATAAACCAAATTTAAATATTGATCAACGTTTGAAATTCATAACCTTAACTGACAAAGGTAGAGCATATTTGAAAGAACGTAATGCGATTATGACAGATATTGCGCAAGATATTACTAATGATTTGAATTCTGAAGATATTGAAAATGTAAGGCAAGTATTAGAAGTCATCAATCATCGCATTAAAACATATAGCAATCATAAATAGGTTTTTGAAGGTGTTCAAATATAAGACTAAATATGTATGTATTGAACACCTTCTTTTTAGTTATAATTGAGAGAGTACTTTCATAAATAATGTAATAAGGTACAATTCTAAAGTAAAGTTAATCATTTCTTGAATTGTATTCTTGGGATAATATTTGTAAAATAATAATGGTAAAATAATAAAATAATTTTTGTGATATACATATAACAATTGAAGAGGAACAGAATTGAGGTGAAAGTATGAAATCTTGCCCGAAGTGCGGACAACAAGCACAAGATGATGTACAGATATGTACACAATGTGGACATAAATTTGATAGCCGTCAAGCATTATATAGAAAGTCAACCGATGAAGATATACAAACTAATAACATCAAGATGAGAAAAATGGTGCCTTGGGCAATTGGTTTTTTCATTTTAATCTTAATTATTATATTGTTCTTTTTACTAAGAAACTTCAATTCACCTGAAGCGCAAACTAAAATATTAGTGAATGCGATTGAGAATAATGATAAACAAAAAGTAGCAACATTATTAAGTACTAAAGATAATAAAGTAGATTCTGAAGAAGCGAAAGTATACATTAACTATATCAAAGATGAAGTTGGGCTTAAGCAATTTGTCAGCGACCTTAAAAATACGGTACATAAATTGAATAAGAGTAAGACCAGCGTAGCTTCTTATATTCAAACCAGATCAGGTCAAAATATATTACGTGTAAGTAAAAATGGCACGCGTTATATCTTTTTCGATAATATGAGCTTTACTGCACCTACCAAGCAACCAATTGTTAAACCGAAAGAAAAAACAAAATATGAGTTTAAATCTGGTGGTAAGAAAAAGATGGTTATAGCTGAAGCAAATAAAGTGACGCCAATAGGTAATTTTATACCGGGGACATATAGAATTCCAGCTATGAAATCAACTGAGAACGGTGATTTTGCAGGCCATTTAAAATTTGATTTTAGACAAAGTAATTCTGAAACGGTAGATGTTACTGAAGATTTTGAAGAAGCAAATATAACTGTAACTTTAAAAGGCGATACAAAATTAAATGATAGTTCTAAAAAAGTAACTATAAATGACCGTGAAATGGCATTTTCAAGTTCCAAAACGTATGGTCCATATCCACAAAATAAAGATATTACCATTTCAGCTTCAGGTAAAGCGAAAGATAAAACATTTACAACACAGACAAAGACGATTAAAGCTAGCGATTTAAAATACAATACAGAGATAACTTTGAATTTTGACAGTGAAGATATCGAAGACTATGTTGAAAAGAAAGAAAAAGAAGAAAACAGCTTGAAGAACAAATTGATAGAATTCTTTGCTGGATATTCTTTAGCGAATAATGCTGCGTTTAATCAGTCGGATTTTGATTTTGTATCGTCATATATAAAAAAAGGATCATCTTTTTATGATGATGTAAAGAAGCGTGTATCTAAAGGAAGTTTAATGATGATTAGTTCACCACAAATTATAGATGCCGAAAAACATGGTGATAAGATTACCGCAACCGTAAGATTAATAAATGAAAACGGTAAGCAAGTAGATAAAGAATATGAGCTTGAACAAGGTTCACAAGACCGCTTGCAATTAATCAAGACATCAGAAAAATAGAGTATAAATCTTAAATAAGATGCATGTGTCATTGAATACAAACAACATCCTTTCAAAGTATTTACAATTAGTGTGAATTACTTTGAAGGGATTGTTTTTTGTGAAAAAATTATGGAGTGCTGAGGTTTATATCATTTTATACCTTTTATAAGTTGTAATGATGTTCATGAAACTTGTGAGTAATGCTAATATATAAAAGAGCATATTTAAATTTAGTTTCTGTTCGTGATAGTTATAAACTAATCATAATATAAAGGAGATAGTCATATGAATGATTTAACGCATTTTAACAAGCGTTCACCGATATTTATTATTATTTTAGGATCTTTGACTGCCATTGGAGCATTATCAATAGATATGTTTTTGCCTGGATTACCAGATATTAGACATGATTTTCAAACAACGACGTCTAACGCACAATTAACATTATCGATGTTTATGATTGGTTTAGCGTTCGGTAATTTGTTTGCTGGTCCAATTTCGGATTCTACTGGGCGCAGAAAGCCGCTTATTATAGCTATGATTATTTTTACATTAGCAAGTTTAGGTATTGTTTTTGTACATAATATTTGGCTGATGGTTGCATTAAGATTTCTTCAAGGAGTGACAGGTGGAGCAGCAGCAGTTATTTCAAGAGCTATAGCAAGTGATATGTATAGTGGTAATGAACTAACTAAGTTTATGGCATTATTGATGCTTGTTAATGGTATTGCACCAGTTGTTGCGCCAACAATAGGGGGCATAATTTTAAATTATTCTGTCTGGCGTATGGTCTTTGTCATTCTGACTATCTTTGGCTTCGTCATGGTCATAGGTTCTTTATTAAAAGTACCTGAATCATTAACAGTGACAAATCGTGAGTCAAGTAGTGGATTAAAGACAATGTTTAAAAACTTCAAAATATTATTGAAGACGCCACGTTTTGTATTACCAATGCTCATTCAAGGTATGACATTTGTAATATTATTTACTTATATTTCTGCGTCTCCGTTTATTATTCAAAAAATTTATGGCATGACTGCAATACAATTTAGTTGGATGTTTGCAGGAATTGGTATTACGCTCATTATATCAAGTCAACTTACTGGGTACCTTGTTGATTTTATAGACTCACAAAAATTGATGAGAGGCATGACGATGATTCAGATTATCGGTGTAATTTTAGTGACGATTGTATTGCTTAATCATTGGAACTTTTGGATTTTAGCGATAGGATTTATCATTTTAATAGCACCAGTGACAGGTGTTGCGACACTTGGTTTTACAATAGCTATGGATGAAAGTAGTAGTGGTAGAGGGAGTTCATCAAGTTTATTAGGTTTAGTGCAGTTTTTATTTGGTGGTGTTGCTTCGCCATTAGTGGGGGTAAAAGGTGAAGATAATCCTATACCTTACATAATTATTATAATAGCTACAGCAGTTATATTAATTATTTTACAGATTTATAATATGAAGGTATTTAAAACAAATCGATGATAAACATAGTTTCTTCTATTATATTGAATTAAAAAATTAAAAAACAAAACTTGAGCTATTCATAGACCTATGAATTTAGCATCAAAAATAAAAATGCCGAGATTATTATGTGGAAATCTCGGCATTTTTGTATTGATAGCACCGTTACATGTGTACTATTATCTGTCCATTTGGTTTAACTTTATCTGATTGTTTTATAGCATTTCTTTATTAGAATGAAACCGTATTATTGGTTTTGAAGTTTAATCGTATTAGCCAATAAAATGTCAGCAACTTCTTCAGGTGATTCATTACAACCATTCGAAAGCCAATTAATAAATACCCCAGCTTGACCGCCTATGATATATGTAACATAAAGTTGTTTATTGGTTACTGTAGTACTATAGTCATTCATAATTTGTTGATAGTAATCTCTCGCTAAATTTATATAGTCTATGAATAATGTTTTCATTGGATAGGTAACTAAAATGTCTTTGAAAAACTGCTCATTGCGCTTGATATACTTAGCAATAATAATGAAGAATTTATAAAGTTTAAGCTTATCCTGTTTAATATTTTCGAAATTATGATGTAGCGCGCTTAGAAGAAATTGGAATTTTTCTTTATGCTTTGAGTTGATGGTATCCAATAAATCAAATTTATCTTTGTAATAATCATAAAAAGTAGAACGATTAATATTACAATATGCGCAAATCATTTTAGTGGATATTTCTTGAAAAGGATATTCAGCCATCAAATCAACAAGTGCGTTTTGAATTTCTATTTTGGCTTGTCGTTTCATATTGTTACACCTTTGTGAATTTTAACCAACACTCTTATAAAAATTGTTGGTGTTTTTTTAGTTATCATGTCTCTATAATAAATTAAGTGAATTTTAAAAGCAAATAGGAGGAAATGTTTCATGAAAAAGATGATATTAATTAATGTCATTACGGTTGTTGTACTGCTAGCAATTGGGATTGCTGGTTTTTATTTCTGGAATAAAACAACAAGTTATATAACAACTGATAATGCTAAAGTAAATGGCGATCAAATTAAAATAGCAAGTCCAGCTTCTGGGCAAATCAAATCACTAAATGTTAAGCAAGGTGATAAACTTGATAAAGGTGATAAAGTAGCAACAGTTACTGTTCAAGGTCAAGATGGCGAAACTAAAGATATGGAACTTAAAATGCCACAAAAAGGTACAATTGCTAAATTAGATGGCATGGAAGGTTCTATGGTACAAGCAGGCAATCCAATTGCATATGCTTATAATTTAGATGATTTATATGTAACTGCAAATATTGACGAAAAAGATATTAAAGATGTTGAAGTTGGTAAAGATGTTGATGTGACTATTGACGGTCAAAAAGCTTCTATTAAAGGTAAAGTTGATAGTATTGGAAAAGCTACTGCTGCAAGCTTTTCATTAATGCCATCATCAAATAGTGACGGTAACTATACTAAAGTATCTCAAGTTATACCTGTTAAAATTACTCTAGAATCAGAACCGTCTAAACAAGTTGTTCCTGGAATGAACGCTGAAGTAAAAATCCATAAAAATTAAGGGGGTCATTAAATGACTACGACCTTCATTATAAGTTACATTGTTTTAGCGCTCATTATTGTTGGTGTGATCAATTTATTTTTAATAAGATCTAGAAGAAAAGCAAAACGCCAACAAAAGGAACAACATTTTGCAACACGTCAATCAAATCAATCTAAATTTAAAGCAAGTGATTTAGACAAAACTACTGATCAGTCGTCACAACATACGGCTCGTGAGGAGGCACGTATTGACAATCAAGATAATCAGAATCAAGTTAGTCTAAACAAACAGACAGAGGGGTCTGAACAAGATCAAGAATTATTCAATGATAATAAGGATGATGTAGCATTTGCTGCTAAAAATCCTGAATCAGAAGAATATAAAGTAAATGAGAAAATTAAAAAAGAACATAAAAACTTTATTTTTGGTGAGGGTGTTTCACGCGGTAAAATATTAGCGGCATTATTATTCGGTATGTTTATTGCGATTTTAAACCAAACATTATTAAATGTTGCTTTGCCAAAAATTAATACGGAATTTAATATTTCTGCGTCAACAGGGCAATGGTTGATGACGGGATTCATGTTAGTAAATGGTATTTTAATACCAATTACGGCGTATCTATTTAATAAATATTCATATCGAAAATTATTTTTAGTTGCGTTAGTACTCTTTACAATTGGTTCATTAATATGTGCAATTTCAATGAATTTCCCAATCATGATGGTTGGACGTGTATTACAAGCCATTGGTGCAGGTGTACTAATGCCATTAGGTTCAATTGTTATTATTACAATTTATCCACCTGAAAAACGTGGTGCTGCCATGGGTACAATGGGTATCGCAATGATTTTAGCACCTGCAATCGGCCCAACATTATCAGGTTATATTGTACAAAATTACCATTGGAATGTGATGTTTTACGGTATGTTCATTATCGGAATTATTGCAATCTTAGTTGGTTTTATATGGTTTAAGTTATATCAATATACAACAAACCCTAAAGCTGATATCCCAGGCATCATTTTTAGTACGATTGGTTTTGGTGCTTTGTTATACGGCTTTTCAGAAGCGGGTAACAAAGGCTGGGGTTCTGTTGAGATAGAAACAATGTTTGCGATTGGTATTATCTTTATTATTCTATTTGTAATAAGAGAATTAAGAATGAAAGCACCAATGTTGAATTTAGAAGTATTGAAATTTCCAACATTTACACTAACAACAGTAATTAATATGGTTGTAATGATGAGCTTGTATGGTGGTATGATTTTATTACCAATTTACTTACAAAATTTACGTGGTTTCTCAGCATTAGATTCCGGGTTGTTATTATTACCTGGTTCTCTAATTATGGGTCTACTAGGACCATTTGCTGGTAAGTTGTTAGACACGATTGGTTTAAAACCTTTAGCCATTTTTGGTATTGCTGTCATGACTTATGCAACATGGGAATTAACTAAATTGAATATGGATACGCCATATATGACAATCATGGGCATCTATGTACTACGTTCATTCGGTATGGCATTTATTATGATGCCAATGGTAACAGCAGCTATTAATGCGTTGCCGGGACGACTTGCCTCCCATGGTAATGCCTTCTTAAATACGATGCGTCAACTAGCTGGTTCTATAGGAACAGCAATCTTGGTTACTGTAATGACAACACAAACTACACAACATTTATCAGCTTTTGGGGAAGAGTTAGATAAAACGAATCCTGTTGTACAAGATCATATGCGTGAATTAGCATCGCAATATGGTGGTCAAGAAGGCGCAATGAAAGTGTTATTACAATTTGTAAATAAACTAGCAACAGTTGAAGGAATTAATGATGCATTTATAGTTGCAACGATATTTAGCATCATCGCTTTAATTTTATGCTTATTTTTACAAAGCAACAAAAAAGCAAAAGCTACGGCTCAAAAGATAGACGCAGATAATAGTATCAATCATGAATAAATAAAATAAATTAATTGAAGTGTGACTAATCAAAAATTATGTTGTGGGGACATGATTTTTAAAGTATCGGTGCCAATATATGGTTATCGATACTTTTTTTATTCGTTGATTTGTAAAATGTTAGAGGAATTATATTAAAATCTGGCATTGACGTAGTAGGTCATTAATAAAGAAAAAGCAGGAAGTGGGTCAACGAAATGAATTTTGTGAAAATAACATTTCTGTCCCAATCCCTACTATATAACATTATTTTAAACGAGGCATGCGATTACGGAAGAATAAGCTTATAACAAGTAAACCGATGCTACAGCCCAGTAAAATGATGCCGTTATGAATAGCGTCAGCTTCTGTAATCACTTGATCTGGTGGTACATTTAAATAATATTTTTTTAAAGCATCTGCAATTTCTTGTGCGAGTGCTTTAATAATATAACTGAAATACAATGTAATGACTAACATAATTGTTAACACTAAAATATTTACTACTTTTAGAACTGTGCGATTAAATACAATTGTCAGTATTGTTATGACTAGGCTAACGATACATAAAATAAAGAAACCGTTAAAGACTAAAATTAAGCGATCGATTCCTTGTTGTAAATCATTGATATTACCCAAATTAATATTTAATTGATGCATTTTTCCAATTGTCTCGTTAAAATTTTTAATGCCATCAAAATCTACAGATTCTTTGGTGAAGACAATATTAAAAATGGGTTGTTTCCACATGCTGTATCCAGCGATTGCGGTTAATATAACAACAATGATTTGAATAATCATGCTTACCAATGAACGTTTTTTCTTACCATATCGCTTACCACGATGAATATTCGGTTGTTGAAATGTCTCATCAAATGGTTCTAATCGTTGATTTGGATTTGTCATGCAAGGCACCTCCGTATAAAGTTCTTTTCTTTACTTATCAATATGTCTAGTTGTCTGTTATAATGATGAAAAATCACTGTTCAATTGTAGTCTTAAATTTGAAAGTGAAAAAGAAAATATCTTCTACATTATATACTTTTTTTGGCAAAGAATGTAGGGGATAGACAATCATTGGATACATAAAATATATAAAGGTAGGTTAAGACATTGATTAGAAACCGTGTTATGAATAGCGTTGTCAATAAATATTTGCTTCACAATCGCTCGATTATGTTTAAAAATGATCAAGATGTTGAAAGATTTTTTTATAAAAGAGAAATTGAAAATAGAAAAAAACATAAGCAGCCTTCAACATTAAATGTTAAAGCAAATTTAGAAAAATTATCATTAGATGATATGCAAGTCTTTCGCTTTAATTTCAGACATCAAATTGATAAGAAAATTTTATATATTCACGGTGGATTCAATGCACTACAACCATCACCGTTCCATTGGAGATTGTTGGATAAAATCACTTTAAGTACATTATATGAGGTTGTACTGCCTATCTATCCAAAGACACCAGAGTTTCATATTGACGACACTTTCCAAGCGATACAACGTGTTTATGATCAATTAGTATCTGAAGTAGGCCATCAAAATGTCGTAGTCATGGGTGATGGTTCAGGTGGTGCACTGGCATTATCCTTTGTACAATCTCTTTTAGACAATCAACAGCCATTACCGAATAAATTGTATTTAATCTCACCAATTTTAGATGCAACACTATCTAATAAAGATATTTCGGACGCTTTAATCGAACAAGATGCGGTTCTAAGTCAGTTTGGTGTCAATGAGATTATGAAAAAGTGGGCGAATGGCCTACCATTAACAGATAAGCGCATATCGCCGATTAATGGCACAATAGAAGGATTACCACCAGTTTATATGTTTGGTGGTGGACGTGAAATGACACATCCTGATATGAAGCTATTCGAACAAATGATGTTGCAACATCATCAATACATTGAGTTTTATGATTATCCTAAGATGGTACATGATTTTCCAATTTATCCAATTAGACAATCACATAAAGCTATTAAACAAATTGCCAAATCGATAGATGAGGATGTAACACAAAATAACTAATAACGTACAATTGACCCAGTTACGATTTCATGGAAGAAGATATTTGACATGAAAACGCAACTGGGTTTTGTTTTTGAAAATATAGCAAGGATTATATAGACTAATTGTTAATGAGCTTCTGAGTGAAAATCACCAATAAGTGTATTGATATGTGTGATGATAAAGTATTGCCCTTTAATTTGATAAAACTGATCTAAAAAATTATCGAATTGACGTGGAATATCACTAAGTTCTGCAAAGTTAGCTGTTTTATCATAATTGCGATGAGCAACCTCATTTTGAAATTTATCATAATGTTCTAGGAAATGTTGATCTTCAAGCTGTTGTTCCACAATAGTCATAATATTATCGATAGCTTGCTTTTGTCCTTGAACATAAGCCATATGTACGCCACGCTTAAGTAGCTGATTTGCTGGTCCGTTAATGTATAACCCTTTTTGTGCATTTAATTCTGTTAATTCAAACTTAACATCATCTAATAAATCTAGTAATTCGATATGAATCTTTTGTTGTAATGCATCTGTCATTTTAATGCTCCTTTGTGTGGAATTGCTATTTTATGTCCTAATTGTTCAGGCCAAGTGATAGTTGGTTGATTTTTATAATAGTGTGCTATTTGTGTTGAAAATGATTCAGGAAAAGCATCAGAACGACGTGTGTGCTGATTAATTCCCATCATCATTACTTCATTTGTTGATGCTAGTGTACCATCTTCTTTAGTTAATGTTAAAAATAAATGCAACCGCTTATAATCGTAATCATAAATATATAAAGTAACAGTAAATACATCGCCAAGAGACAATTCTGAGAGGTATGTCGTATGTTCTTCTAGTGTAAATAGCGTATATGCTAAATTTTCGCGTTCTTTTAAAGAAAGACCGTGGCTGTAATTAAAACGATTCACAACGTCACTAAAAATGATATTATAATTTGCATCATGCATATGATTGTTATGGTCAATGAATTCAGATGTTACGGTTTGAGTATGTGTAAAAAGTTGTTTGATAATAACCATCTCCTTAGTAACTATCATACTAAAATAAATTAAGACATACACGTTATTTAATTCATGATAAAATAATAGAGAATTTGTTATTTAGGGGGAGTATCGATGGCTTTAACGATACGGTATCAAACTACATACGAACCGTTTAAAGTAGTTGATGATATCAAAGATATACCAAAAGATGCGACTATTGTTTGGTATGATTTTGATGAACCGAATGAACAAGAAAATGAATGGTTTAAAGCACATTTTAGTTTTAATGATTTAGAAGTGGATGATGCAATTAACGGTATGCCACGAGCTAAATATAAATCTTATAAAGATTATCAATACTTAGTATTCCATAGTATTATGGGGTCAAACTATTCACCAATAGCACTAAATATTTTTATACAAGACAATGTATTAGTAACATATCATCATCAAACGTTGGAATCATTAAATAAAGTAGTCTATAAGTATATGAATACATTAGATGCAGAATTAGATTGTGCAGATGTCGTCATATTAATTTTAGATATGATGGTTGATAAATATTTCAACTTTGTATATGCACTTGAAGATAGTGTTTATCATTTTGAAGACCGCCATGTAGATGATCGCTTTAATAAAATGGTCATGGATAGTGTTTTTAAGTTACGTTCGGATTTGATTAAAGTAAAACGTGTACTGTTTCCTATGCAAGAGCTAATTGATACAATGAAACAAAATGGTGATTTGATTATAGATAATAAACATTCGCTATACATTCAACATATCGATGACCACTTGATTAAGCAACGTAATATCATTCGTACTGCTCAAGAAATGACAAACGAAATACGAGAAAACTTTGAGTCATACACATCATTTAGAATGAATAGTATTATGCAAGTATTAACGTTAGTATCAGTTATATTTTCACCGTTAACATTCATAGCTGGGATTTATGGTATGAACTTTGTAAATATGCCGGCATTACATTTACATTATGGATATTATATTTGCTTAGCTGTAATGTTTGTTATAGCTGTCGTATTAATCATCTTTTTCAGACGTAAAAAATGGTTTTAAATTAGAAATGACGAAAAGGTAGGTTTAATCATGAGTGATTTTCAAAGAGAACAGAGAAAAAATGAACATGTTGAAATAGCAATGGCCCAATCTGACGCAATGGATTCAGATTTTGATAAGATGCGTTTTGTGCATCATTCTATCCCATCAATTAATGTAAATGATATCGATTTGACATCACAGACATCTGACTTAACGATGGCATATCCGGTTTATATTAATGCAATGACGGGTGGTAGCGAGTGGACGAAAAACATCAATGAAAAGCTAGCTGTAGTTGCAAGAGAAACTGGCTTAGCGATGGCAGTTGGATCAACACATGCGGCATTGAGAAATCCACGCATGGCTGAGACATTTACGATTGCGCGAAAAATGAATCCTGAAGGCATGATTTTTAGCAATGTTGGTGCGGACGTACCAGTAGAAAAGGCTTTGGAAGCAGTTGAATTACTTGAGGCACAAGCGTTACAAATCCATGTTAATTCTCCTCAAGAATTAGTTATGCCTGAAGGGAATCGTGAATTTGTGACTTGGTTAGATAATATAGCGTCGATTGTATCACGAGTGTCTGTTCCAGTCATTATAAAAGAAGTTGGATTTGGTATGAGTAAAGAATTAATGCATGACTTACAACAAATAGGCGTTAAGTATGTCGATGTTAGTGGCAAAGGTGGTACTAACTTTGTAGATATTGAAAATGAACGTCGTGCAAATAAAGATATGGATTACTTATCATCATGGGGACAGTCTACAGTTGAGTCATTACTTGAAACAACGGCTTATCAAAGCGAAATTTCAGTTTTCGCGAGTGGTGGTTTACGTACACCACTCGATGCAATTAAAAGTTTAGCACTTGGTGCAAAGGCAACTGGTATGTCACGTCCGTTTTTAAATCAAGTTGAAAATAATGGCATTGCACATACAGTAGCTTATGTAGAATCATTTATTGAACACATGAAATCAATAATGACGATGTTAGATGCTAAAAATATTGACGACTTAACACAAAAACAAATCGTATTTAGTCCGGAAATATTGTCATGGATAGAACAACGTAACTTGAATATACATCGAGGATAAATAAAAGAGGAGGCGAAAGCCTCCTCTTTTATTTATGAGTTGGGTGTTTAACTAAACCATTGAATGAATCCCATAATGACTATAACACCTATTAAATCGATTAAGAATGCACCAACAATAGGTACAACTAAATATGCTTTAGGTGAGTTTCCATATTTTTTAGTGATAACATCTAAATTTGCCATGGCATTTGGCGTTGCACCAAGCCCATGCCCGATAAAACCACCTACCATTACTGCAGCATCATAATCTTTTCCTAAACCTCTAAATAAAATTAAAACAGCAAATAAAATCATAACGACAACTTGAACTAAAACGATAATAATAAGAGGTATAGCAAGTTTATAAATTTCGATTAATTGAATGCTCATTAGCGCAAGAGATAAGAAAATACCTAATGCGACATCGCCAATTTGATTAGTAATTTTTAAATCTACAATATTAAAATTAAAACTTTCAGAGATATTTCGGACAATAACAGCTACAAATAATGAGCCAACGTAAATTGGAACATTAATCCCTGTTTGAGCTGTAAACAAATGACTGAAATAACTTCCAACTGCCATACAGAATACAACGATTGTAAATTGAATGAAGAATACTTCAGTGGCATTAAATTTACTATGTAAATGTTCGTTATATGCTACTTGGCTATAATCTTTAAATGTATCGTCACTATGTTGAGGCTTTAAGTTATAACGTTTGATCAAAAATTTTACAACTGGTCCGCCGATAAGCCCTCCAAATACAAGACCTAAAGTTGCAGCTGCAAGAGCCGCTGTCAGTGCTGAATCAATACCTAAATCTTGAATTGTCTTACCATAAGCGGCAGCATTACCGTGACCACCTTCCATAGACATAGAACCAGCTGTTAATCCTAGTAACGGTTTAATATTTAATACTTTTGCTAGTGATACACCAACTATGTTTTGAATAACTGAAATGATAGCACAAAACATAAAGTATAATAGCAAGACTTTGCCACCTAATTTAAATAATTTCAATGATGCACCAAGACCGATTGTCGTAAAGAATGCTAACATGAAGAAATCTTGAATGAATGAAGCATCTAATTTAATCTTAACCATGCCAAATGAATCCAAAGCCGCAACTAAAATAGCAAAGATTAAGCCGCCAATCACTGGTGCTGGTATACAAATGCGTTTTAAAAAATTAACGTGATTAACGATAGCTTTACCAAGTAAGTAAAGTATACAGGCTAAACATAATGTTGTAATTGCATTAAGTTCTATCATTTTCAAATCCCCCTTGTTGAATATCCCTCTCCCTAAATAAGCTTTTATATGTAAGCGTTATAAAAGGGCACTTTTAACATTATACATGCAATAAATCAATATTTCTAGTTTTTGAAAATAATATCAATAATATTAA
>OKMY01000165.1_pt1 | contig 30547 bp, 48 predicted proteins | sample 1614131 | NCBI WGS metagenome assembly OKMY01 (sample SAMN04436908, study PRJEB24849) | human gut metagenome | biome: human gut; feature: NICU; material: stool | host: Homo sapiens | place: USA: Saint Louis, MO | collected 2012-04-20 | reverse complement strand
CAGCTCGGAGTAACGGAAATCACTTAATTAGAGTAGAACCGAGAAAAAGTTGACATTTACTTGAAAGCGTTCCTACTTGCTTGGCTATTGCCGTGATGTTAGACTAAACATGTACTTTTTGAATGGTCGTGGTTGCATGGTTTCAGAACTTTCTTCCACTTGTACCAAACAGAAATACACGATATTATCATGCGTCAATAGGCGCAAGGAGGAATGTTCTCATGGAACACGGCACAGTTAAATGGTTCAATGCTGAAAAAGGTTACGGTTTTATCACACGTGAAGATGGCAGCGATGTTTTCGTTCACTTCTCCGCAATCCAAGGCGAAGGTTACAAGACCCTTGAAGAAGGCCAAGCGGTAACGTTTGAAGTTGAAGACAGCGATCGCGGCCCACAAGCTGTTAACGTTAACAAAGACTAATTTAAAAGTTTCAAAACAAAAGTGTACTATTTTGAATTTTATTTCAAAATGGTACACTTTTTCTTTTGATTAGGTGATTAGCGTTTAGCACTTCAAGGCTCAGAAGTCCCGTCTGGCAAACTCGGGATCAGATAACACGCTTAAGTTCAATCACCGTAAAGCACAAGTATTGCCGTGGTTTGTAATGACACATATAATTACAGGCGAAAGGGTGACAAGCATGACTGTTAAAACTTATCGGCTAGGAAACTCAATTGTGGTTACCATTCCAGCGTCATTCAACATTGGCGAAAACGGTGAATATCAACCGATTATTGACGAAAATGGCGTCATCAGCCTGCTACCTGTTAAGCATCAAATCTTCCAGGGGTGATGCTGGCTACGATTTACGTCAGGCAATGCTGGAAGAAAATATTGGCGACAATGATATTCCAATTGGACGTGAGGACGCCTGGCATGAATAGTGAAAATCAGATCCCATATCAGTAGGCAGGTTGGGTATTTGAATACATTAAAAGATCAATCATTTATGTCTGTCTATCAAACATTCAAAAAGGGGTCTACACTTTTTGGCGTTGGTGATATATCAACACTAAAGATGTAGGCCTTTTTTGGCGATGGAGAGCTTCATAAGCAGCTGTTCATGGTAAACTGATAGTTAGCAGTTATAAGCTTAGGATTGGGCTATGGAAGGCGGGGGCACATGTTAAGATTTGAAGAGGTAGCACCTGATGCAAGACTCCAATATCTGGATCTCTTGTTGGTGGGCGATGAGGATCCGGCTATGCTTCAGCGCTATTTAGGTGCAGGGACACTTTTTGCGGCCATTGATCAGCAGGTGCCGGTTGGCGTTGCCATGGTGGTGGCGGTCAATGCGACCACGGTAGAGTTGAAGAATCTCGCGGTCACGCCTGCCCGCCGCCGTCAGGGGATTGCATCAGGATTATTGCGGCATGTCAGTTTGGTGTACGCCGAGAAATATCAGGATATGCTGGTGGGTACCGGAGATGCTGATTTTGATAATCTTAGGTTTTATATGCGCCGCGGGTTTCGATTTGATTCGATTCGTAAGCATTTTTTTGATGAATATAGTCAGCCGGTTTATGCTGATGGCTTGCGATTACAGGACATGATCGTGTTACGCCGCAAATTGTTGTTGACGCGTGAGGATAAGACAAAGGAGTAAGGCTATTGGCGAAAAAGCGCCGACGTTTTACCTTAAAGAAGGTTCCATTGGCGGCTTGGCTGGTCATCGCTTTTTTTGCGGTTGGTTCTATGTTGGTTGTCAGCTCGTATTGGTCGCAACGGCAAGCCGAAGTTTCACAACGCCAAGCAATTGTCGATAAGAAGGCGGCTGAAAAAGCGAAGAAAAAAGCTTTTATCAAGCGATTGGTGCCGACAGCCCAGACCATGCAGAAACAGTATGGTGTCTTAACGAGCATTACGCTGGCCCAGGCGATTCTTGAGTCTGATTGGGGAACGAGCACGTTAGCCAAGGATTACCATAACTTATTTGGCATTAAAGGGACGGATCCTGCCACCACGAAAGTATTACGGACGAAGGAATACGTTAATGACAAATGGATCACGGTTGACGGCCGGTTTCGAGTTTATAGCGATGATGCTGCTTCGATTCGGGATCATGCCTTGCTATTCGTTAACGGTACCGACTGGAATCCACAGCAGTATGCAACGGTGCGGGCAGCGAAAGATTATAAGACTGTCGCCTCGGCTTTGCAGACGGACGGCTATGCCACTGATCCGGATTATCCCCAGAAGCTGATTCATTTGATCGAAGCATGGAATCTGACCCAGTATGACAATTGAATGTTCGTATTTTGTTGATTATTGAATCCTCGTTATTTGGTTATGGTAGCGCCAAATTGCGGGGGTTTCGTTCTTTTATCGCTGTGAAAGCGGCTACTTAGTTTGTTCGGGAATTAGTGAGCTTGTATTGTTCCACGGCGTTTTTTATGGTAAGCTGATTGAAAATTTACAAATAAAAGGAGTGCTTGTGGTGAAATTACTGGAAGACCGGATTAAAAAAGATGGCCAGGTTATTGGAACAGACGTATTGAAGGTGGACAACTTTTTGAATCATCAAGTTGATCCTGATTTAATGGCTGATCTTGGTAAGGAATTCTACCGGCGTTTCAGCAATGAGCCGATTACAAAGATTTTGACAGTTGAAAGTTCTGGGATTGCCCCGGCGATTGCCACTGCGATGTCGTTTCACAAGCCACTGGTGTTCGCCCGCAAGCATAAGAGTCTGACGTTAAAGGATCATTTGTATACCGCAACGGTTTACTCGTTTACCAAAAAGACTTCCAATGAGATTGCCATTTCGCGGAAGTTTTTGTCGGCTGATGACAATGTGTTGATTATTGACGACTTTTTGGCTAACGGACAAGCAGTTGAAGGATTAATGGATATTATTGATCAGGCTGGGGCAACTCTAAGCGGCGTTGGCATTGTCATTGAAAAGACTTTCCAAAAAGGCCGCAAATTGTTGGATGACAAGCACATTCGCGTGGAATCGTTGGCGCGGATTCGTGCATTTGAAGACGGTCAGGTTGTTTTTGAACCGGAGGACTAGGCTCGAAGATGAAGAATAAAACAATTTCCAATCCAAAAGCAGCGGCATTAGGGCTGCAACATTTATTAGCGATGTATTCGGGTTCAGTGTTGGTGCCGATTTTGATTGGGGCATCGTTGCACTTTACCTCTGAGCAAATGACGTATCTTGTCTCGATTGATATCTTCATGTGCGGGATTGCGACGGCTTTGCAGGTGTTTGGTAACAAATATTTCGGCATTAAATTACCGGTTGTGTTGGGGTGTGCAGTTCAGGCAGTGGCGCCGCTCATTATGATTGGCCAGAAGTTTAACTTCCAAACCATGTATGGCGCCATCATTGTTGCTGGGCTGTTTGTTTTTCTCATTGGCGGTGCGTTTTCTAAACTGCGCTTTTTGTTTCCGCCACTGGTGACCGGTTCCTTGATTACCGTGATCGGTCTGTCGCTGATTCCGGTTGCTTTCCAGAATCTAGGCGGGGGTTCGACGACAGCCAAAGACTTCGGCAATATGACGAACCTGTTTGTCGGCGCATTTACGGTATTATTGATTTTGGCTATTAATGTCTGGGGACGCGGCTTCTTGCATTCAATCGCGATTCTGGTCGGCTTGATTGCGGGCACGGTCTTAGGCGGGTTCCTCGGCTTAGTCAGTTTTCAGCCGGTCATTGAGGCAAGTTGGTTCCACGTCCCGACGCCATTTTACTTTGGGGTTCCACAGTTTGAATGGAGCTCAATTGTGACCATGATTCTGATTTCAATGACGTCTATGGTTGAAAGTACCGGTGTTTTCTTTGCACTAGGGGATATTGTCGGGCGTAAAATTGAAGCAGATGACCTGAAACGCGGGTATCGCGCAGAAGGCCTAGCCGTGGTACTCGGCGGTTTGTTCAACACCTTCCCGTACACAACTTTTTCGCAAAATGTCGGGTTGGTGCAGCTTTCCGGAATCAAAACCCGCAAGCCGGTAATTTATTCGGCAGTCTTCTTGATTATCCTTGGGTTGCTGCCGAAAATCGGCGCCTTGGCAACGATCATTCCGGCACCGGTTCTTGGTGGTGCTATGCTGGTGATGTTCGGGATGGTTGCGGTGCAAGGTATCCGGATGCTGCAACAGGTTGATTTTGAAAATGATAAGAATTTACTGGTTGCCGCGATTTCAATCGGTTTAGGCTTAGGGGTAACGGTACAGCCGCATATTGTTCAGTTCTTGCCAAAAACCATTCAACTGTTGTTTGGATCAGGGATTTTGATGACAAGTCTGAGTGCGGTGTTGTTGAACTGGTTGTTTAATTCACCAAGTCGTCATCCTGAAATGCCGGTTGATCGCGGGTTAAACGAACAGGATTCAGACAAATAAAGTCAAAGCGAGGAACAATTGTGACGCAATTTATTAGTCCAGGCGCTACCATCGGCATTATTGGCGGTGGCGTATCAGCTTTTCGCATGGCTGATACTGCAAGCTTAATGGGCATGCGGACTGTGGTTTTAGCACCGACCCAAACGGATATTGCACTGGAAAAAGCCGATATTCCGTTGGTCGGGCAAGCGGATGATCGGGAAGCATTAAAAGAGTTGACGCAACTGAGTACGGTCATGACCTTTACCGATGAAAACGTTGACGGCGCTGTATTGGCTGAATTAGCAACCAACAGCCAATTGCCGTCAGGAACCGATATTTTGACCGTGACCCAGGATCGGTACCTGGAAAAGGTCTTTCTTGACGATCTCAACATGAATATTCTGCCATATACCCAAGTCATCACGCCTAGCGATATTAATGAAGCAATTGACACCATTGGCTATCCGGCCTTATTGAAGCCAATTCAAAAGGGGATGGGCGTGGATCAACAGTTGTTGCTGGCAACCCCGGCGGATGTCGATCGTGCCAAACAATTGCTGCAGCAGCGTCCGTACATTTTGGAAGCCTATTTGCAAAATATTAAAGAAGTTGCCGTCATGGTCGCCAAGGCTGATAAAGAAATCCGAATTGGGCCGGTGATTCAGAATTACTTTGAACATCATCAACTCAAAGCATCTTCGGTTCGGGCTGACGTTGATCCGGCGGTAATTGTTGAGATCCGCCGCATTGCAGAAAAAATTGCCAAGAAGCTTGATTATAATGGCATTTTCAGTCTTGAATTTTTCTTGGCGGTTAACGGGACCCTGTACGTCAAACGGGTTTTCCCGGGGCCAAAATTGTATGGTCACCTGATGCAATGTACCAGCGATATTTCGGAATATGAACTACATTTGCGCGCGATTCTCGGCTGGCCGCTGCCAGAACTGGAATTGGCCGAAGATGGCGTTGCGATTCCGTTGCGGCAAAAAGACATGGATGCGGTTTTGACGCAGATTCAAATCAAGCCGGATTGGCGGTTTGCTTTCTATCCGACTGGCAATGAGTTAGTCGGCGAGATTGAAATCGTTGGTGATTTGAAAGCGATAAAAGACAGCATCAATGCCACGGGACATTTTGTGATTCAGTGAAGGTTCTCGAGCGTGTCGGCTGCATGGAAAAGTCGGCACGCTCACCGGTGATACGATGATGAGTATAGAACATGGCGCTTACAATAGAGGAGGAAACCACCTGTGATTCCGCGTTATAGTCGTCCTGAAATGGCGGCAATTTGGTCAGAAAAAAATCGTTATGCTGCATGGCTGGAAGTTGAAATTTTAGCGGCTGAAGCCTGGTCGAAACTAGGCGAAATCCCGGAAGCCGATGTTAAAGCTTTACGGGCCAACGCCAAGTTTGATGTCGATCGAATCCACGAAATCGAAGCGGTCACGCACCATGACGTGGTCGCATTTACGCGGGACGTTTCCGAAAGCCTTGGCGAAGAGAAGAAGTGGGTGCACTTTGGCTTAACCAGTACCGATGTGGTCGATACGGCTCAAGGTTACTTACTTAAACAGGCTAACCAGATTCTACGTGCGGATTTAGCCGCATTAAAAGCAAGTTTGGCAAAACTGGCAAAAGCCCACAAAGATACGGTTATGATGGGCCGGACGCACGGGGTTCACGCTGAGCCAACAACATTCGGTCTGGTTGTTGCCACCTGGTATTCAGAACTGAATCGCGATATTCGGCGATTTGAAGATGCGGCAAGTGATGTCGAAGCAGGAAAGATCAGCGGTGCGGTCGGAACTTTTGCCAACACGCCGCCAGCTGTGGAAGCTTATGTGACCAAACAGTTAGGCATTCGCGCACAGGAGATTTCAACTCAGGTATTACCACGTGATCTGCATGCCCATTACATTCAAACGCTGGGCCTGATTGCCACCTCAGTTGAACGGTTTGCCTTGCAGATTCGCCATATGCAACGGACTGAAGTGCATGAAGTCGAAGAACATTTTAATAAGGGTCAAAAGGGTTCCAGTGCGATGCCGCATAAGCGTAACCCAATCGGCTCGGAAAATGTCTCCGGATTGGCGCGGGTGATTCGCGGCTATGAAACGCCGGCACTAGAAGACGTCCTACTATGGCATGAACGCGATATTTCCCACTCCAGTGCCGAACGTATCATGCTGCCGGACGCAACCGGTTTGCTAGATTACATCCTGCACCGTTTCACGAGTATTTTGGATCATCTGGATGTTTTCCCAGAGCGGATGAAGGCCAATATGAACCTCACACACGGCTTGATTTATAGCCAGCGAGTGATGTTAAAACTCATCGAAAGTGGTTTGAGTCGGGAACAAGCCTATGACCTAGTTCAGCCTAAGACCGCGATTGCATGGGACGAGCACCGCGACTTCCGGCCGCTGTTAGAAGCCGATCCGGAAATTATGGGCCGGTTAAGCGAGGCTGACTTAAACGATGCGTTTGATTATCACTATCATCTCAAGCATGTTGATGAAATCTTCAAGCGCGTTGGACTGGCTTAGTTTCACAAGTTTGCTCAGAATATGATAACAAAAAGAAACTGGGACATAATTCTATCTCAGGATGTGATACTTACTAAAGTCCGAATACTTTAATAGAATGGGTCATTAAAACAGTTCCGGGCCGTGCCAAACTACGCAATCTCCGGCTAGATGGGGCTGGAACGCTGTGACGGCGCTTGGAGCCTGCAAGCCCGGCAGTCTCCAAGTCGCCTAACAACATCAGCGACAAAAACCGGTCGCTGTGTTGTTTCCACGGCTGAGCCCCATCTGGCCTACGATTGCTCCGCCTTGGCACTAAAGTCCTTAAAGTCTATTTACACTAATGTAAGGAATCTAAAAAGCGAACCATTTCTCGATTTTAGCGAGAAACGATTCGCTTTTATTTTGAAGCTGTGAATTTTGGCTCAGCCTCTAAATTTTAAACTTGAACGTCAGTCGTTATGCGGTACATCAGCGTCAACTTTTTCAAAACCGGTGCTGTTGACAATATTTGCAAAAAAAGACCTTGCATTGTAACTCCGCAAGGTCATTTGGTGACGGCATGTAGTGATAAGACAGGTGGTTGTTGCCAAGCATTTTGAGGATTGGCACTGAGCAGCGATTGATCGGTTGTCAGGACCAATAAGCAGCTTTCGGTTTGTTGCAAAGCATGGTTGGCTTCGGTTAAGAACTCGCGGGTAACTTGCGGATCAAAAATCTCGGCATGACCGCTTAATAGTAAATACCTTTTTTTACCCATCAAACCACGATAAAACTGCAAGTAGATCCGTTGCAACGTGTTTAAAGTGGCCGCGGGTTGGTCGAGAACCGGAGAAGTATTGGCAAGCCATTCCGGCAAAAAGTCCGTATGCTTGGTGTGCCCATTGATGCAAAGGTTATTCCGAACACTGAGATAATCAAGGATACCAGTGTCGCGACTACTGATGAAAGCAAGTTGCTTGATGAGGCCACCATTAATAAAATCTTTGATATATTGGTCGCGTAATGCGGTCAGTGCTTCCTCATCCGGGACGTATAAATATTGAATCGTTTTGGGCGCGAAAAGCTTTGCAAGTCTTTCACGATAGATATCAAGCTGCTTTGACCGAAATAACATAGCTGTCTCCTAACGCGGCATGACAAGCCGTTTGCGAATAATCGAAAGCGGGGTTACCAAGCCTAGATTGGTGACGAAAATCACGCCAAGACCGTTTCTTAATGTCGTCAAGAAGCCGGCCGGTTGGGTGAGGTCGTCCGTTTTACCGCCGTAATAGAATAAGGTTTCACGCGTAAAGCCAGTTAGGTGACGGGCAAAGAGTTGCTGAAAGGCGTGATTCATGTCAATTCCACGATAGCCTTCCTGTAAAAGATGACCAAAAGCAGAACGATTCGCATTGGTCAGAAACTGAATCAGCTGATCATTAAATAAAATAATCAGAAAAACACTAATGATAAAGCTGATTAAGAAACTGAAAAATGCTTCAAACGCATATTGTAACCCGATGGACATGCTACTTTTGCCGACCAAATAAAGCGCATCGGTTTCAGAACGTCGCAGAAACCACAGCAAGGCCGTCCCAATCAACCAGCAAATACCATTAATGATGACGACACGATTTAATAATGTTTGCGTGATTTGCATCATTTTAATATGGGCTTGGCCAACTTGCGTACTTAGCAGAATCGTTTGTTTATTTTGGGCACCAAAAGAATTTAGCCGCTGTAAAAAAGCGCTTTGTGCGGATTGGTCGATCATTTCACTCGTTATCAGCATGATGCTGATCAAGCAGAACGCAACTGACAGCAGCATCATCACAAAGTAATAACGGTGATGATAACGGAAACCCGAGAACGTTCGCTCAAAGAAATGCATCTACCCGTTCACCTCACAAGCAGTATAAGCAATGAATTTGAACAAAGTGTGAACATAAACCGAGCATTCACTATGTTATTTGATTCATTTGAGCTGGTTATTCTTGATATTGAGGGTACTGGAGCTGCTAGATGCACTGCTGCTAGCGGATGAATCGGTTTGATTTTGAACTTTTTCCGGAAAATCGGTGATCGGTGAGGTGTCATCTGCTAATTCAGGCGCATCGGTTTGATAGAGTCCGGTTGTTGATTGGTCGTTATTTTCGCTGTAAAGACTCGTGCTCTTGCTGCCGCGACCGTGTTCAATCGACAGCACATTGCTGAGACTTTGATTGTAATCATACTGGCTGGGATTAATCGGTTTAAAGCCTAATGGTACATAGAAACGCAATAGATTACGATTAGCAACGTCATCGGATAGACTAAGCCGCGTGTCGACTGATTTCTGGTCCTTATCAATGGTTGCTTGTAAGGCTGGCGTCATGGTCACGAGTTTGCCAGTCGTATTATCATAAACTTTGCTGCCTAAAACAGTGTACTTCGGGGTGACAAAATTGTGATTTCGAAAAGCAACGACATTGTCATGCTGGTTGGAAAGCAGATCGGTACCAAATTGGACGTAGCGCTTACTGCTGATCCCAAGCAAATGCAGTAGTGTCGGCAGAACATCAATTTCGCCGCCATAAGTATTATTCACGCCGCCTTTAAGACCCGGCATGTGGAAGATTAACGGAACCCGCTGCAGTTGGGCATCGTCAAAGCCATTCCAGTCACTGGCATCTTTACCTAACAATGGCGCTAAGGTGGTATTACGATCGTTACTGATACCAAAATGATCGCCATACAGCATCACGAGTGAATTTTTTTCCAAACCACTGGCCTTCAGGTAATTAAAGAATTCCCGTAATGCTTCATCGAGGTAGTGAGCCGTCTTGAAGTAACCGTTGATCGTCGCGTCATCAGTGCCGGCATCCGGGAAATCCGAATCCGCCTGGGTAATATAAAATGGATTATGGTTACTGGTGGTAATAATTTTAGTGTAAAACGGTTGCTGGAGATGCTCTAAATACTTCGGTGTTTCTGCCAGCATCAATTTATCTTTAATCCCATATTCGGTGGCCGCTTTTTCATCATGATTATAGAAGTTGCCGGAAAAGTAATTGTTATAGCCAAGACTCTTATAAACATTATCGCGATTCCAGAATGAAGCGGAGCCGCCATGGAAGACAGCACTGGTATAGCCAGCGCGTTGATTCAAAATTGCCGGGGCGCCTTCAAACGTATTTTCCGTTCCCAGACTGCTGAACAAGGACCCGTTGGCAATCCCGAACGTGCTGGTTTCCAGCATATTTTCCGCGTCACTGGTTTTGCCGAGTCCGACTTGATGAAAGAAATTATTGAAGCTTAACGTGTCTTTTTCTTTAAGCAACGAGTTCAGAAATGGCGTTACTTCCTGACCATCGATTTTTTGACCGATCAGAAATTGCTGGAAGCTTTCAAGGTGAATGATGATCACGTTCTTGCCTTTAGCGGCTCCGTAATAGCTAGCGTTAGGAGCGGCATAATGCGAACGCGTGTATTGTAGAACCGGATCGAGATTTGCACTGTCTGCCTGAGCCCGCACCTGATTGTTTTGCGCCGTTTTAGCTGCATCGTAAATTGTAAAAGGCGCCAACCCGAGATATTTGACGATGTAATTACGATCAAAGGTCCGCGTCAGCAACTGTGGTCGATTCATTTCACTCACTGCCGTCATCAAAGCGAAAAAGGCAATGCCAAAAACCGTCACCGCTTGGGGCAGATGGAAAGGCAGGCGGCTGGTATCCAACGACAGCCCAAAATGCGGCCACTTAAGCCGTTGATTATGGATATAGCGCCAAATATTCCAGATGCTGTAACCCAAATAAGCTAAAATTACGATCACAATATCCAGAATATAAATTAAATCGTGGGGTTTGACCATGCTTAAAGAACTGGCGCCGAGTCCTTGGCTGACTTTTGACACACCAAGAATCGTTGTGACCGTCAAGAAGTCGGTAAATTCACGATAATAAAGGACGTTGGCGAGCAATAATAACGTACTTAATATGTAGACGATCAGGCCAATAGCGTAACCGCGGCGGGCATGCTTAGGGTATAGCCCTAATGACAGGAGAATAATGCCCGTTCCCAACGGATTTAAGATGAGTAGGGTATATTGCAGCGGGTCATTCAGCCCGAGCGAGAAGTCAACAAAATACCCGAAAATCGTTTTTGCCCACAATAAAAAAAGCAGCAGGGCTAAGAAGCCGATTCGAGTATTGCGTACCCATTGTAAAAGTTGATTGAGTCGTAACCGTTTCAAAGCGGCAACTCCTTTCCACTTTGTTCTTTGTCATTGTACCCGCAAAACGGCAATTGCACAAAAAGAGACGGTAAGCGCGAGCCGGCGCGGTTAGAAGTCGGAGTGTAAGCGGCCTTATCCGTAATGGCCCGGTCTTGGCCATTGCGGATAAGGTCCTTACACTCCGACTTCTGCGCCGGGGAGCGCGTTATGGGCGTAAAAGCGGATCTATTGGCCTCAGACGTGATGGCCAAACTTTAGCCATTGCGACCAAGGTCCTTACACGCAGACCCCTGCGCCGGTGAACGCGTTATGGGCGTAAAAGCAGACTAGTAACCTTGAGCGTGTTCACAGGTTTTGGGTCATTGCGTCTAAGGTCCTTATGCGCAGTTTCCTGGCTGGTAAACGGGGAACTGCCAATGATAATTGCTGCATTCAATAGCGTACCGCAGTTTGCCTTAACCTAGGCATTGACGGCTGATTCTTATGGAGTCTTTAAAAGTTGTGAGGCTTGTGGGTATCAGGCGTTGTGTTTGCTACAATGGCAACTGGAGGTATCGCCATGCTTTTTTTGGGGCCATTTTATAACTGGATTAATTCAACGTCTTTGAGTCAGGTGAACCATTTTCCTTTGGTGCGGCTCATTATTTTTAGTCTGGACAAGACCATCCTTTACCTATTAGTGTTTGCCGTTTTGCGATGCCTCTGGCTGGTTCGACATCATCGGCGAACGACATTTGGACGCGAGCTGAAATTGGGATTGTTTGTCGGCTATTTGATGCTACTGTTTGCACTCACGGTTTTTCGCGATGTGTACTATCCGTGGCAATTGGTTTTTCATTGGCAACGCTCACTTTCTGTCATTAATCTACACCCCATGGTCGAAACACTGAAATTGCGACAGGCTGCTAGTCATTTTGACTTATGGTATCAGTCGTTAGGCAATGTTGCCTGGTTTATGCCGCTGGGCTTTGGCATTCCTTGGGTCAGTGTGCATCGGCGGCGATTGTTTGCCGTTGTCGTGATCGGACTTATCACATCATTAAGTATCGAGACTTTACAATTCTTGCTGATTAGCGGCGTTGCTGATATTGATGACGTCATCTTTAATGTTATCGGCGCTATTTTGGGATATGCCTTTTACCGGTTATTGCATCCAAAAGGTTAAGACGGCGGTCGCTTCAATTGAAGCAGTCAAGCATTTTTTCGCAACACTAACCGGCTACCTGCGCGAAAAATTCGACTTGTTTTGCTGGGAAAAGAACGATAGAATATTTTTTTGTGTTCTATTTTCGATAAAAAACGCGTATATCTGCAGGCGCTTCTGTATAAAGACTTTCTATGGAAGAAACCCACGTTCATCTCACGTGTAAAGTCGTTTATATGAGGTTTTCTAAGCAGGTGTATTCGTACTCAGTTAAACGATACGATAAAGAAAGAGGCGCATTATGGTATTTTTACTTGCGTTGATCCCGGCACTTGCTTGGGGTTCCATTGGCTTGGTCAGTGGCAAACTTGGCGGCAATGCCTATCAGCAGACTTTGGGGATGACGTTTGGCGCGCTGGTTTTTGGCGTTGGCACGTTATTGATCATGCATCCGGTTCTCGACACTAAGACTTGGCTGCTTGGCATTATTTCTGGGTTATTTTGGGCATTAGGACAGGGACAACAGTTTCAGTCTATGAAATATATGGGTGTCTCAATGACCATGCCGATTTCAACCGGCATGCAACTGATTGCGACCACGTTGGCCGGTGCATTGCTGTTTCATGAATGGCATAGTGGCCGTGATGTGTTGCTTGGCATCTTGGCGTTGGCGTTACTAATTATTGGTGCGACGTTGACTTCGCGGCGGGAGCAAAATGATGACTTCACCTCGGAAACCGGCGTCGCTAAGGGTTTGCGGACGTTACTGATTTCAACAGCAGGTTATGCCGGCTACACGATTATTGTCAATGCCGGCCAACTTGGTGCTTTGGCAGTGGTGATGCCGCAATCGCTTGGAATGATTATTGGCGCTTTGTTGATGAGCATCGGGCATGAACCTTTTGCTAAAGCCACTGCGAAGAATGTTTTAACCGGACTCTTGTGGGGGACCGGTAATGTGTTCATGCTGTTGTCAATGGCAAATGTCGGGTTGGCAGTTTCCTATTCACTTTCACAAATGGGCATCGTTATTTCGACGTTTGGATCCATTTACTTACTTGGTGAGCATAAGACGCGTAAGGAAATGATCTGGGTCAGCTGCGGTTCGGCTCTCGTCATTCTTGGCGGGGTCGTCTTAGGGATCATGAAAGCAAAGTAATCTGATGAGAAGTTGCTGGATTGCTTGCTTTTTTACAAATTCAATTTTAAAGTTAACTTGTTAGAGTGTGAATTTGAACAGCGTACTGCACTGGCGTAAACTTTTGGTTGGAAGCGGTGCCGCTATTTTTTGATGGCGATGCCGGTTTGACCAAAAGTTTCACGGTAAGGTACGTATTTAGAGGAGGAACGCACACGATGTCGTACATCAAATTTGATTCATCTAAGCTGGATAAGTTCGTTCACGCGAATGAACTTGAACAGATGCAGCCGTTAGTAACTGCAGCTGACAAGGAATTGCGTGAAGGTACAGGTGCCGGCAAGGATTTCCGTGGTTTTCTCGATTTGCCAGTCAATTATGATAAGGACGAATTTGCCCGGATTAAGGCTGCGGCCAAGAAGATTCAAGGCAATTCCCAGGTCTTTGTTGCGATTGGGATTGGCGGTTCTTATTTAGGCGCACGGATGGCAGTTGATTTTCTTTCCCAAACCTTCCGTAACCTCGATCCTGAGCTAAAGTTCCCAGAAGTCTATTTTGCGGGTAACTCAATCTCCGGTACTTATTTAGCTGATTTGCTCGACATTATCGGCGATCGTGACTTCTCGATTAACGTCATCAGCAAGTCCGGTACCACGACTGAACCTTCCATTGCTTTCCGTATTTTGAAGGCTAAGTTAATCGAAAAGTATGGTAAAGATGGTGCCAAGGAACGAATTTATGCGACAACCGATCGGGCCAAGGGTGCTTTGAAGCAAGAAGCCGATGCGGAAGGCTATGAAGAATTCGTGGTTCCTGATGACGTTGGCGGCCGCTTCTCAGTGATGTCTGCAGTTGGTTTGTTGCCAATCGCAGTTGCTGGCGGTGACATTGACGAAATGATGCGCGGTCTCGGTGATGGGCGAAAAGCCTATGCATCAGCTGATTTGAAGGAAAACGAAGCCTATCAGTATGCAGCTTTGCGTAACATCTTATATCGCAAAGGCTACACCACCGAACTGCTCGAAAACTACGAACCAACCTTGCAGTACCTTGGCGAATGGTGGAAGCAATTAATGGGCGAATCTGAAGGTAAAGATCAAAAAGGCATCTATCCTTCAAGTGCTAACTTCAGTACTGACCTGCACAGTCTCGGCCAATACATTCAAGAAGGTCTCCGCAATCTGATGGAAACCGTTGTGTGGGTTGAAGAACCTAACCGCGACCTGACCATTCCTGACGACGCGCAAAACCTCGATGGCCTCGGCTACTTGGCTGGCAAGAAGATGTCCTTCGTTAACCGCAAAGCATACGAAGGCGTTGTTCTAGCCCACACAGATGGCGGCGTTCCGGTTATGACCGTTTCCATTCCTAAACAAGATGCCTACACCTTAGGCTATCTGATCTACTTCTTTGAAGCGGCAGTTTCCATCTCCGGCTACCTGAACGGGATCAACCCATTCAACCAGCCTGGTGTTGAAGCTTACAAGAAGAACATGTTCGCACTGCTTGGTCGTCCGGGTTATGAGGATATGACTAAGGAATTGAACGCACGCCTTTAATCGCAAGGGTTTGCGCGATTTGAAATAAGGTAAATAAAGAGCTCCAGAATCATGTTGGAAAAGTCCGTGGTGAAGTTTTGGTGAAGGCTTCGGACTTATACACAGGTTCTGGAGCTCTTTTTGTGTTCACTGATTTAGGTATTTTTCGAACTGTTGATGGTTTTCTTTCTTTTTTGCCGGAGAGATTTCAGCATAGATTTGAGTGGTTGAAATGTCTTTATGCCCAAGATCATCTTTGATGTCATCAAGGCTTAATCCTGCCTCACGCATTAAAACGGCATGCGTGTGTCTTAAATCATGGATACGGATGTGAGGAAGTCCAGCCCGATTGGTGATGCGATTAAAAGCACCGGTAGTTGCTCGAGATCGGAGCGGTTGTCCAAACTTGGCATCAGACGAATAGGTGAAGACAAAATCGTTATTGTGGCTAGTAGAAAACCGAAAACCTTGTACGTTGCCGTGACTGAAATGGCGCTCATATTGTTGTTGAAGAAGGTCATTTACTCGAGCGGTCATGTATTCGGTTCTCTTAGAGCTTAATGTTTTGGGACGATCAAGCGCTATTTTGCCAGCGTTTGATCAAGTTTCAGCACGATAGATTCGTGTTGCATTGACTGATAAGGTATTTTTACTGAAGTCAATGTCTGACCAGCGAAGAGCCATGGCTTCACCCACACGAAGCCCGCAGTCAATCAGTGTCACAAAGAATGATAGCCACATAGGCTCTTTATCTTCTTCAGCTGCTTCTATAAAAGATCCAACTTGATCTTTTGTCCAAAAGTGAAGTTCTTTGGAATTGTCTTTAGCATACGCACTGAACTCGACACCAACGGTAGGGTTTTTAGTAATGTACCCAATTGCAACGGCTTTTTTTAACGCATTGTGCAACGTTCCATTGATGAGCTTTACTGTGTTAAGAGACAAGCCATCATTGAATAGACTGCTGATGAACTCCTGATGTTCCTTAAGCGTGTATTTGGCCAGTCGAATATCCCCAATTTTTGGGATAATGTATTTCTTAAGGTTATATCGATAGATGATCATAGATCCCTCTTTGACATTAACCTTAAGCTTAGTGATCCACTGATTAAGATAATCAGCCATTAAAATTCTTTCAGTTTGGTAGTGAGAGTGGCCTCTGATTATTTCGGCCTCAGCTAAAGTTGCTTCTTGCTGGGCTATTTTTTCGGTTGGAAAACCTCGCCGATGGATCTTTATTTCTTTTCCTGTCTGCGGATCAACACCAGCGAATATATAGAATTCCCAGGCCTTTTTGCCATCTTTTAGTTTATATGAGCTAATTGATGCCATGATATCGCACTCCTTTTGAACTCTTAGAGCTTGTAATTCAAACGTATGTTCGTTATGTCCTTAAAATAAAAGCCTCATTAAAAACAAGGCTCCGTTGGTTCTAAATGGATAGATTCTTTTGGTAGACCGTTTGCAACTTTTATATTATGATTGCATGGAAAGGTGGTGGCATGATGAAGGCTTTCAAAATCCAAGACGCGGTTAAACTTTATTCGTCGCTTAAAAAAACTTACGAACGTGAAGACTCTAAAATTCAGAAAATGCAAGAAGAGATTGATCGTGAAATGAAGAAAGCTTCTCTGACCACCAAACCAAGTGCGGAACACCAAGGACCTAAACGACATTTAAAAATACATAGAGATAGGCCGAATTCTTAAAGAATCCTCTTTTTGTGAAATGCCAAAGTTAGTCAATGCGATTGATGACAAGTAACTTGCAATCGCACCAATATCACGGGGTGCCAATTGAGAATTTGTAAGAGTTTGGTGTTTCCAATTTGTATTATCTGATTTGTTTTCCACGATTCCCATTATATAAAGGGTTCGTGGATTTTTTTGTAGCATTTGAAGTTGTGATGGGCTTAATCTAAAAAGAGACTTTTGTGCAAAAACAACGGTTTGCTCAGTGGAAACAATGACACTATTCGGCATACTTTTTGAAAAGAAGTTCACCATTGCATAAACACTTCTAAAATTCTCTTGCGAGCTTTTGTCCTCTGTTATCTTTTGTTCTGCTTTTTGGATTTTCTTCTTCATGTCATCTATTTGCATTTTCGCGTTGCTGGCATTCCTTGTCCTTGCTTGGATAACTCTCAGCTGTTTTTTGTAACCATCTAACTTTTCTTCTGAAACATTATCTGTAGACAATCTCAGCACTGGATCAATAATTTCAGGGTTGGTACCGGCTTCAAGAGAATCGAAGTCGTATAAGGAAAAGCTATCTTTGTAAAGTACCAAGTCTCCTGGTTCCGCATTCTCAACAGGAACAAATTGTTTTTTTAGATAGCCTTCAAGGATCTCGACCCCGTAATCACCGTATACTATATTCTCTGAATACTGATGCCTATTATGTGTTGAACTTTCGTCTGCCATAGAGTGGCTATCTTCGGCCGATCCTGAACCATTTGCTATCCCTGGGACTCCGCCGCTAATTTTTGCGGATTTTCTTCCACCTTTAGTTGCGACCTGAGTCAGTATGGAGGTTTTCTCATTCATACGCGTAGTCAGGGTGCTCAAGCCTTCGTCAAACTGGGCTAATAAGGAATTCATTAAGTCGGTGTCAACATAGATATACTCTCTCAGTTTCTTTTCGGCTTCAGCCTCATCATGCAGATTATGGTCTTCCATTTTATTCTCCTTCAAATAGTTTAATTTTTAGTTTTGCTTCATCGCCCACGCAGCCTTCCGCGGAAGGCTATTTCTTTGTCTGAAAACTAGCCCCCCTTTATGAAGTCGTATTATTGCATCTTTCTAACCATCATCATGAGCACGCCGATAATGATGAAAACGGCTGCCAACCAGAGGCTGCTGCCGGGTTTGTCTGGGTCAATGAGCCAATATACCCAACGGTGTTTGTGGCCAAATAAGGCTAAGTATACGCCTATAAGAACAATGATGAGGCCAATGAAGTGTGCCTCAATTAATGTAACTGGACCATTCATAAGTGCATCTCCAAGAACTGAGCTTAGATTTCGTTTAGCTTGCTGAACTCGATGTCATTGTTGTATCTGATCTTGACGGTTAGTGGGTTGCAACGGATGATGACGGGTCGATCATACTGTAACGATCTTTGAAAAGAATTGAGGCTTTCCGTAAAGCTTGGTATGGCCTCCTCAGCGGTCAATACAACGGCCTTTGCACGCAATAGCAACGATGAGTGGTGTAGCTCATTGAAGCAGTAAACAGCCACCACAGGCTTCTCTAGGACGTTTTGAATGGTAGTAGTGTCGCGATCAGTGTAAAAAAGGATTTCTTTCAGCGATCGGTGTGATTTAAGTGGTGTTAGCGAAACTATATTAGGAAAACCGGTATCGGTATCAAGCGTAGCTACCTGCATAACGGTACACTCTCTTAACAGTATATCGGCCTGCCTGATCGTAGAATTTGCCATAAGTAATACTCCTATCTTAACTATTAATTTGATACGAGTAGCTATGTTTTTAACCGTTGATGGTGAATCAAATTCATTTTTGCTATAATTAGATGAATATTGTTCATTAGCGACTAGAAGGGCAGTGACTAAAATGGAAAATCGTGTTGAGATAAAAGAAGGACATGTTTTTGTAAATGGAACCGAAATTAACCTGGTCAATGATATACAGCTTCATCCTGCGCTGAACGACACAACGCAAGTTCAACTGAGTTTTAAAGCTACGAGCCTGGATGTAGTTTATCCCGGATCTCGGCGGTGATGACGTTCTGAATGATTAGTACGAAATTCTTTATGATATAATCAGTGAAAGATAACTAGACATTCACATAGAGGAGCGATGATGATGAATGAAGACAAGCTAGGTTATAGTTATTCATATGATTTGAAAGATGGAATTGTCAAGGTGAAGGATTTTGTGAAATATTTAGAGTCTTTACCCAGTGATTCCACAATCAGAATTCAGGGTATTTCAGATGATCGTCCGGCTGTTATTGATGACAATGTCTATTTTGAAAAAAGTAGTGGGCAATTGGTTATCCAACCTGATTCATTATCTATATGATCACCAAAAAACTCTGTGGTGGATATCCATGATTATTTTGAAGCTTCGATTGAATTCTACGTCTAGTTCTTTATCCTTATGTACCACTTGTATAGCTGACAGAGTGTAAAGTTTTCCTACAAGAACTGCGAGCTCATGCTCTTTTTTGTTGCTAATAATTGCCTCATAGTTATCCGTGGCAATCGCATCCTGATAATTTGAGATGGGACAGTACCCATCGTCGTCAATCCAGCTAATTTGGAAAAACTTGACGACTTGGTAAACATTCTTAATTACTTCTTCGCAAAGACCCTTTGTTGGGATTAAAGTCCCGTGAATAACTCTGTTGCGTTTTTCTGTGGAATCGTACATTTTGTTCAACATAGGAATTGCTGATTCTCCAAATAGTAGTAGGGAAATCGTTGCAAACGAAGCAATAGATCTTTCTGAATACTTGATAGCGTGTGATTTATCAATGATTTTGTCCATTGGTTTGTGGTTGTTTGTTGACCAAAAGTAAGCTTTGATAGCTGTGTTTCTGAATTTTTCCAAGCTCGTAACTGCGCTTAGATAGCACTCATAGTATTCTTCATCATCATACGCTCGTAAAGCATTTTCAAATATCGGAACATACAGAGGGGTGCGTAATACTGCATGAAATGTATGACCCCTAGGACATATAAATTTCAGTGATTCGTCATCAGTTACTTCCGCGACAGCACTAGATTTATAATCGCGGCATTCGGCACACATTGTTTCAATTTTCGTGTCAGACATCTCCTTACATTGTACTGACCGTGTTTACTTGGTTTGCTTATTAGCCCTCGCCACCGGGGCTATTTTTGTGCCCAACAAAAGCCCCAAGTAGGGGCCTGTAAAAGGGCTATTTCATATTGGACTGGGTTTTCCCGCTTAAAGCATCATTTGTAAAGGTCACGTTGAAGTTGGAACCCAGATCACCTTTTACACCAGATGTATAACCGGCCACAACATTCTTTTGACCGCCGATAAGGCTTTCATTGTAGTAGTCGGGTTGTCCCCATTTTGAGGTGAAGTCAGCGTATTTTGTACCGTCCTGGAACGCGTTGAAATCTGCCAAAGTAATCTTTTGCTTGCGGCCTAACTTGAAGCCAGTAAGATTCTTGCTGAACGCATTTCCGTCGGTAAAGGAAACAATTACGTTAGCTCCCCAGCCACCATCAACATTAGTCCACGTTACAAGATCAGTCTTAACTCCATTTGTGGTACTGCTCGAAGTAGAGGACGGGTTCCCAAACTGAGCTTTTAAATCATCTAATTTGGCACCACCATTGCCGTTTTGCATCAAATCACCCAATTTGATGCTGTCAAAGTCTGCGCGAGTAATCTTACCGCTTTCCTTTTTTGATGTACTTGCGGACGTTTTATCCGTCTTGCTAACTGCGGTTTTTTCCGTGGATTCGCTGCTTGATTTGCCCTTATTGTTGAGGCCACCGCCAATTGCTGCTACAACAACAATAACTAATATCCAAAACCAAACACGTTTGTAAAAAGGCTTCTTCACCTTGTATTGCTTGCCGTCAGCACCCATTACCTTTTTTGCCATTTTGTTTTCCTCCATAAATAGTTTTCAGCTTTTACCGTCTTCCGTATCTGGACTAACAATTAATTAATGTAAAATTCTTTTATTGCTTCCAAAGCAGTGTCTTCCATTGGTGTAGGAATGTCAAAAGCTTCCATAAATTGATTCAGGTTAGCATCTTCTTTATCGATGTCAGCAAAGTATAAGGGAACGAGAATCTGGATTCCTCCTATGTTAGCTTCACCTTCAATACTATTTTTTGATGCTGAATAGAAATACAGACAAGCTGGATCTTGATGTAGAACGTGCATGATTTCGTGTGCAGCCTGATAAGGCAATTGCTTAGGCTTGTGCCAGTTCATATTAACCGCGATCCAACGTGTTTCAGGATTAGAAACTGACGGAGTGTACGGCTTCAGCTGATATGTCAGCTCAGCCCCAACTCCACGGTCAAATCCGTAGTTTAAAACCTCTCTCAGCATGTCACTAGTAAAATCAGTCATCATGTTTGCCACCTCGAAGAAGTCTCTTGATTATCTCAAGATCTTCAGGCGGAATGGGGCGACCTTCAAAAGTCATGATGGTGTCATTTTTTGAATCTGATATGTCAATTTGCTCCGGCTTTGAGCGAACATCAGTAACCCCAAGCAAAAAGTCGGTAGAAACATTAAAGTAACTGGCTAGTTTCTTAATAGAATCTTGGTCAGGAGTTCTTTCGTTCTTTTCATATAAAGAAACAGACGCTTTGCTGACATTTATAATTTTTCCGACATCAGATTGGGTCATCTTCTTTTCGTTCCTAAGTTCTTTTAGTCTTTCTCCGAAGCTCATCATATCACCTCATAGGAATAGAATAGTGTATACAAATTGTAAACTCAACAAAGTTTAAAAAAAGTTCACTTTTTTAGTTGACAGTTTACTAATTGTAGATTATAGTGTTTACATAAAGTTGATTAGGAGGTGATCATTTGAACGAAAAGCTGAAAGAACGCCGCAAGGAATTTCATCTTACAATGCAAGATATTTCAAATATGATTGGCATTAGCAAAGGATATTATTCATTGATCGAACGCGGAGAACGCCGTGTCAGCTATGAATTGGCATTTAAAATTGCCACTGCATTAAAAACAAAGCCGGATCTTATTTTTTTGGAATATCAGTCAACTTTAAGTAAACACATTTCCGCCCAGCGAGAGGAGACAGTCAAATGAACGAAAACGAGCGCAAACAAATAGCACAAACAGCCGATGCACTTTTGGAAGAGGCAGCCCAGCTGATTGCGCTATCCAACAAACTATCAAGGCTCATCGGTAACATCCACAACGACTGAGTCCGGATGAATCCCGTTCCGAATGGAATCAATTGTTTTCACAGCCGATTCCTTGCGGTGGTATGGCTCACTGGTCGCCACGACTTCATTATTCGCAGATTTTATCACGAAGTAGTATTGGCCATCAGATGCCTTACGGATCGAAAAGTACATTTTAATCACCTCCCTTCAAAGCAATTATCGCACTCGGCGGGAGGCAATCACACAATATTCATTTTTCAAGTTAAGGAGGTGAGTCACATGGATCGTAAGGACATGATTAAGGATCTGACCACATATCATCCAGAACACACTGCATCTTATTGGGCAGCATTCGATGACAATACCTTGATGCAAATCATTGAACTAGATCATAAGGAGGCTCAACGGAACGTCTCTGATCAACTTGCTATGGGTTAATCATAGCCCTCTCTAGCATGAATCAATATCCACCAATATTTCATCTTTTAAAGGAAGTGGAACGTATGAAAGCAACAATTAGTAGCCCTTTGAATAGATTCGCTACTAGAACCAACACGCCACAGAAGGTGATCGCTTATGCAGCAAAATTAGGGCGCTCAACGATCAACAATTATTTTCATGGAACCCCCATTAGAGCAAATGAGGCTACTGACATTGCCAATTCGATGAATGACAGCGAACTAAGCTATGAAATGGCTAACTTGTTTCTAGGAATCCCTAAGCTGTTTAGCGGTGACGGAATATACCACGATTTACGCGGGCTTTTATTCACCGATAAACGAGAAGAAGACGAGGAGAAAGCTTCTTTCATCAAGTACGACATCGAGGGCCTTGCTAATGACCCCAACTTTACACGCGATGACGCTAAAAACTTGAAAGCATACGCATTCGAAAAAATGGATAGCACAGTCGCAGATCTAACCGAGCTGAATGCCATTTGTGAAATGCTAGGCATCTCAATTATGGATCTTTTCAGCGAAAGGCTCCCGCATTACCAGAAACTTCATTATATGAGGAAGGAAGATCAGGCATGGCACAAGGATTCACATTGATTGATGTCGCTAAACCAAAAAAGCAGCGTAAGCCATTCAAACCCAAGGAGTGGTGGGCGCCCAAGGATGTCATGGCACACTATCAGGTTTCAGCGGCAACAGTTAGTCGCTGGAAGAAAAAAGGTGCTCCGTTTGTCGGTCCCGGTAAGACCCAGCGTGTTGAGCCAGAGAAGATGGAGCGTTGGTTTGCACGTCAGCAGGGGGTATAGGCAATGTTAGAAGCAATCATGTCAGTGCTGCTCGATCCAACATCAGCGTTTTGGAAGTATCTGCTTGTAGCTATGGCTGGCGTCATGATCGGTGCCACGGCGGTGGGCGGATGGAAGCAGTGGATTGAATAGGAGGAAAGTACATGCGAGATACAAAAGAGTATTGGCAAGACGTGCACGATCAGGTCGAGAACGTGATTTACAAAGGTCACGCCGATCTTGGCTGGGATTGGATGTTCCATCTCAGTTTGATCATGCTCAATAAATGCGCACAAAAAAATCCCGCAGCGCCAACTACGGGAAATGAAAAGCAAAGCAAATTAATTTATAACCCAAGTTTATCACGGAAGGCGGCAAAGTGAAATGGCTACCACGATTGTAAAGTTTGATTGGAAGGGTGATCCCATTTATTCAGGCGAAGCAGTTATCACGAATATCGGGCCTGAAGGTGACACGATCAAAGATGATCCAGATGAAATCCGCGAATATATATTGAACGAACTTGGCGGTGTAGCAATTGCCGCCGACTACTAGGAGGAATTGAAATGGCAAATGAAATTGTAGCAAGTGTCAACAACCGCATCGCAGAGATGCAGAAGCATGAAGGCTTGAAACTTCCGGCGAACTATAGCCCTAGCAATGCGCTAAATTCGGCTTGGCTAACGCTATCAGATAACAGCAAAGGGCCATCACTGTTAGATAAAACTACCCCGCAATCGCAAGCTAAAGCATTGCTGAATATGGTGATTCAGGGTCTCAGCCCAGCTAAGAATCAGGTTTACTTCATTCCTTACGGCAAAGACCTGACCCTGATGCGCTCGTACTTTGGTAGCCTGGCGATCCTAAAACGATTGGACAATGTTCAGGATGTTTGGGCCGAGGTTGTTCGGGAAGGCGATAAATTCCAAATTGGCTCTGATCGAGGCCGAACGGTCGTCAAAGTATTCGAGCCGCGTATTGAGAATCAGGACAACGCTATTGCCGCAGCATTTGCTGTCATCGTCGATAACAATGGCGTTGAGAACTTCACCATCATGACCAAGAAGCAGATTGATCAAAGCTGGAGTCATGCCAAAACCAAAAAGGTTCAGCAAGAGTTCCCCGAGGAAATGGCTAAGCGAACGGTGCTCAACCGGGCTGCCAAGTTCTTCATCAACTCAAGTTCTGACAACGACCTTTTACTGGGAGCGGTCAATGAAACCACTGCCGATGAGTACGACAACGCGGAACCTAAGGACGTGACTCCAAACTTTGATGATCTGATTGATAGCAAGCCGAAGGAGGAGTCGAAACATGCTGCAAATACCAAAGAAGCCAAGGAAGCCAAGCCAAAAGAAACCAGTCAAGCAGACCGAGCTGAACATCGTCCAGTTACCGACAAAGAAGTTGCGAACCTCTTCCAGAACCAAGTTAACAAGTAGAAACTATTACAGCAATCGCATGGATTGGCAGTATCAGTCCCCAACTTGGTTCAAAAAGTTCATGGCTTGCGAGGCCGAGGCTTTGGCGGAATTGAAGGACGAGTGGAAGCCCAAGCGCGACCCAACGGCCTTGTTGGTCGGCAACTATCTTCACAGCTACTTCCAAAGCCGCTATGCGCACAACAAGTTTAAGCAGGAACATCCAGAGATTATTTCAACTCGCGGTGCAACAAAAGGACAGCTCAAAAGAGAATATCAAGTTGCTGACAACATGATTAGAACTTTGCGAACAGATCCTAAGTTCAAAGAGTTCTATCAAGGAAAAAAAGAAGTCATTGTCAAAGGCGAGATCGGTGGGGTGGCTTGGAAAGGCAAACTTGACTGCTTAGCGGATAACCATAAATACTTCGCTGACTTGAAAACCACCATGGACATCAACAAGCGTTTTTATCTACCAGAAGAACATCGCTATGGTTCTTTCATTGAGGCTTACAACTACCCACTGCAAATGGCCGTGTATCAGGAGCTAATTCGACAGCAATATGGCGTTCAAGCCGTGCCTGTCATCATCGCAGTATCAAAGCAGGATCCGCCAGATAAAGCGGCGGTCTCAATGCCGCAAGATTTGCTGGACTATTGGTTGGAACGAGTTAAGGAACTACAGCCACGCATTGAAGCCGTTAAGAACGGCGAAGAAGAACCAAAACGGTGTGAGCACTGTGAGTATTGCCGGGCAACTAAGCACCTGACTCAGATCATCAGCCTCTACGATCTGGTCGAGTAGGAGGTGACTCACCGCATGGATTTATTCAAGCTAATTCGAGAGTTCTACATTCAGCAAAGCGTTAATCCGCTAAGCACAGGACAGATAGCACTATGGCATGGGCTGGTTTACCAATGTAACCAGCTAGGCTGGCCAAGCGAATTCAATATGCCGAATCGAACACTTGAAACGTTGACTGGTTTAAGCCGTCAGGGCATCGTCAAATCCCGTAACGCGCTAAAGCAGTCAGGGCTGATAGATTTTCAAACTAACGGTGTTAAGGCAACGACCTACTCAGTCATCGATATTTCACGAAAACTTAGTACGTCAGATAGTAGGCAACCTAGTGGTCAAGATGATGACAGTGTGTCAAATAGTAGGCAACACAGTAGGCAACCTAGTAGGCAACACAGTTTACAAGGTAGTTTACAACCTAGTAGGCAACACAGTAGCACATACACTAAACAAGACGAGACTAAACTAGACAAAACTAAACGACAACAGACTACTGCTCCAGTAAAGGCAGCAGAGAGGCCTGCTGAAGAACCGTCATCGTCGTCATCATCAATTCTTGATATTTGCAATTTCTGGGAAGGAAACGGGTTTGGACAACTGTCACCGTTCACCAGAGAAAGCCTTGTTGATTGGGTTGCTGACATGCGAAAAGCAGGATCACCTGAACCTGAGAAGCTGGTCCTAAATGCGCTGCGGACTGCGGTTGAAAGCAATGTCAGAAACTACAAGTACGTCAACGGCATCTTGAAAAACTGGGAAAGCAAGCGTCTTCTCACGGTTGCTGCTGTCGATGCAAACGATAGTGAACGCAAAACGAATCAGCCTCAGCGCCGTTACGGCAAGCCAGTTCGGAATGAGAAATTGCCTGATTGGGCTAAACCAGGTTACAAACCAGAACACAAAAAAGCGTCCGCAGAAGACAGAGCCGAATTGGCTGAGCAATTGCAAAAGCTACGAGCATTGGGCGAAAAGAATTAGGAGGGAAGCATATTGCTAAACAGTGTCTCACTAACAGGCCGGCTGACAAGAGATGTTGACTTGCGTTACACGCAAAGTGGCACGGCGGCAGGATCATTCACGCTGGCCGTTGACCGCAAATTCAAGAGCAAAAACGGAGAACGAGAAACTGATTTCGTAAATTGCCAGATTTGGCGCAAGTCGGCTGAGAACTTTGCAAACTTCACCAAAAAAGGATCCTTGGTTGGTGTGGAAGGCCGTATTCAAACGCGTACGTACGATAACGCGCAAGGGCAGAAAATATTCGTGACCGAGGTAATCGTTGATAATTTTGCTTTGCTTGAGTCACGACAGACGTCTCAGAACAGTCCTAAATCACAGCAAACAGTCAATGCATCAGCAGCAGCGACCAAAAACGCGAGTCAAACGACTCCAAATGCTTCACGAGCGAATACCACGGATCCGTTTGCTAATAATGGCCAGCCGATAGACATCCAAGATGATGATTTGCCATTTTAATGAAAATGACAAAAAACTCCCTCAGGGAAACCTTAGACCCTGAAGGAGGAGATTCTAGATACTGTTGAAGATTAGTTTGGCGTGGAACGCCGGTGACCGCCGACACGAGTTCCGTTTGACTTAGCGTACGGTTTTACAACAACGATCTTCTTAGTTGGGGTTCCGCGAACACTAGTTTTCGTTTTTGCCATCAATAGTCCCCCCATCTAATTTATTACAGGCCATTACAGTAGCCTGTAAATCTAGTATATCAAAAATATATGTCTTCTACAACATACTGTATTAAAACATATTGAGGTGACACAACATGTGGGATTCTATTCAAAACATTTTAGATGATCGATCAATTAGCATCCCAGAATTAGCTGATTTAGCAGGATACAACAACCCATCAACTTTATACATGATTAGATCCGGTGGCATCAAAGATCCGTCATTTTCAACGATGATACGAATTGCGGATGCTCTAGGCGTTAGCCTTGACGAACTGAGGCCTGATAAGCAAGGAGAGAAGAAAGCATGACACAAGTAACAGTGCGTTTATACGAGCAGGGAGACAAAGTGTGGCGCGACTTCAAAGCAGAATTGATTAAGCGCTACGAAAACTCAGCAATGATAGACATCTCAAAAAGCGAAGCATTCTCAAAAATCGAAAAGCAAGAGTTCAACAACCGGATCGTTGTATCTAAACACGCGATTGTCGAAAAACGTGCGGTAGCCGGTATTGATGACAGCGACATTTTGAAGACTTCAGTCAACAATGGCCTTGAAAAGATTTCAAAAAAGCGAAAAGAATCCCGTGCCAAATACGCGCGCGGAATTGCAGAAGCGGCCTCACAATGTGACACACTGACTGAAGTTGCAAAACGGATCGGGAAGTCAACAACGTTCGTGAGACGAGTGGCAAGCGAGTTTGATATCAAGTTACCGCGCCGCAACAACGGCCATGAAGAGATTGCGAGTCGTTAGATATTTAGCGAGGAATAATACAAGAAACTACAGGAGGAATCTTTAAATGCAAGCAATTAAAACAAAAATGATGGTCGGTGATCTGGTTATGGTTCCTGATCGAGTATTCATGGGCGTGCGTGATATTGGCGGTGTGGCACGAATCATCAGAATCGAGCGATACAACGCCAGAGGTGAACGTCAAGACATCAACAAGCCAGTTGCTTTTGATGGCAAGGCACCCAAAGAGCTAATCACAACGGTTGAAATGGTTGATGGCAAGCAACATCAATACTATCTGAAGGACGTGAAACCAGCGTGAACAGGATCATTATTCCATTGCCCCTCATGACTCTTAATCAGTACATCAAGGTTGAACGAGGCAATATGTTCGGCGGAGCAAAAGTCAAGAAACAAGCAACGGAAACGGTAATGTTGGCTGTTAGAAAAGCGATGAATCAGGGCGTGAAATTTCAATGGGGAAAACCTCTAAGTTTCGACTGGTACTGGTATGACAAGCGAACAGACCCGGACAACATCGCGTTTCAGCACAAGTTTATCTTCGACGGCATGCAAAAGGCTGAATTTTTAGAAAACGACAACTGGGATCACATTGTAGAACTGCGAGATCGGTTCTTTATTGACAAAGCTAATCCGAGAGTTGAAGTCGAAGAGATCGATTAAGGAGAAAAAATCATGAATAAAAAATTGACATTTACAGTAACTGTTTTAGCAGGACTTATGTTTGGGGCCGGTGCAACCACCATTGCCGACAATGTTTGGCAAGGTCACCAGAACATCGTGGAGACCAAAAACAATATCGACAAGCTGACGGCTAAGATTCACGCTTCAAAATCTAGCTTGTCCGATTTGCAACATCAGTTGTCTGACGCGCAGGCACAGTATGCGGCCCTAAAACAGCAATATGGAAACGACATGGCAAACAAAGATGCCCAGATTCAGCAAAAGATCGTTGAAGGCCAGCAAGCAGTTGCCCAGAAACAGGCTGAGGTCGATGCTAAGCAACAGACAATCAACGACCTTACATCACAGTTAGAAGCCGCCAAACAGGCAAACAATGAATTATCACAGGCAATCAAAGACGCGCAGAGAATCAAGGACTATTCAGATCAGGCTGTGAAGTCAGTCAGCGCGAAATGAGAGGCACACAAATGTACGTAGTAGCAGGATTAAACACAGAAACCGAGTATTATCGAGCCAAGTATCAATCTCAGTGTATCCGATGGATAAACGAGAACATGGCCAAGCACACGGAATCGCACAACACCCGTGGCGATGACATTAAGGTAGATATTCCGGAACCACTGATTATCAAGAAAGTGGAGGACGAAAAATGAGCGAAGAAAAAATGTACGCGGTGAAGAACGCAAAGGGACTTTATCTATCAATGAGTGCTGACACGCTTAACCGTTGGCGTGAAGGTCAAGTAGCTGTTACTACTAGTCAAAGAATAGCCCATGACCTTTGCACAGAGCACGGCGGCCATGTTGTCACTTTGATTGGGGAGCCTAAAAAAGTAGTACTATCCAAGGAACAAGCCAAACTCGTTGAAAAAGCGCGTGTAAGTGACTTCCCAGCATCCTATATTTCTTCTCGTCTATTGATGAATGCTTATGTCAACGGCTACACCGTGGCAAAGGAGAAGAAGTACAAAGTAAGGGTTCCCGAAACTCAAACAAGTTATTACTACAAGGGCAGTGACGGACACGTTCATGCAAGTGACACTTCTGGAGGCCTTGATAATGAATTTTCAGACTATGAGCTTCAACAGTATGGACTAGACTGCGAGAAAGAAGAGGTGACTGACGATGGCATGGGTTGTTAGAGGTGAAGAAGCCGGTATCATTGACTATTACTTTGACAACTTGTCTAAGCGCCACAAGGCCGTTATTGGAGACTTCGCGGTAACAATGGGAGATCCTCTTTATCGCTTCAAGAGTGAGGCAGAAGCAGAAACAATTGCCATGAATGTTTATTACGATGACGAAGACATGTATCCGTACGAGGTGACTGACGATGAATAAACAAGAAGTGAACCTAAAAAGTGGTGGACGAGCTTGTTACTTCGTGGCCAAGGTGTCTGATTTTGGGAATGCACACCGTGTGTCGCCGATTTACTTCAACCGTGAGCGAGCAGTTCTTCAACTCAATTACTTAAAAAAGAAGAACCCTGACGATTCCTATGCAATGTTCGAAACTACCGGCTGGAGGTGTGTGCTATGAGCAATGAGACGAAGCGGGACGTGTTCGAGGACGCATTGGACGCATATGACGATTCAAGGCCGTATCCCCACCCAGGCTATGACTCACCGGCGAAGCTTTTAGATCGTTACAATGCTGCCTTGCCAGATGATCTGCCGGTGATACCAGAAGGTGTATCAGATTTACTTGTGACACAAAAGCAATACCATTTGCCCCTATCAAATGTACTTGGACTTGTTCATGAACTGAGCGTTGTGTGCCAGCAACCAGGTAATCCTAGTTTAAACTGGGTAGCTAACCATGAATACACATTCGCCCTTGCATGGGTGCTAGGTGTCTGGAGCGTTGAGGAAACCGGCGAAATCGTGAAATTGGAGGCGGAGAAATGAGCCAACTGGAGAGGACGGATAAAAAAATGAAATTCAAGATTGTGGGCCGCAATGGCGAAACCAAAATCAAGGAATTCGAGTCTCAGTACGAAGCAGATTTATACTGCGAGCGTCTCAACTATGAGCGGTTGGAACGCCTTGGCTTGATTGAGCACCTGAACATGCCAGCAATCAAATTTGATTAGGAGTACGTCACATTGGCAACATCTTTGAAGACAAACAGCTATTGGAGGGAAAGCAATGATTGCCGTAATGCTGCTAATCTCAGGCGCTGCAATGTGGATGTGGGCTAACT
>OKMY01000158.1_pt1 | contig 31313 bp, 27 predicted proteins | sample 1614131 | NCBI WGS metagenome assembly OKMY01 (sample SAMN04436908, study PRJEB24849) | human gut metagenome | biome: human gut; feature: NICU; material: stool | host: Homo sapiens | place: USA: Saint Louis, MO | collected 2012-04-20 | reverse complement strand
GCGGCGGTTGCACGCGACCATCACTCGAAAGTCAAGCCCGTCAACGCCGTTCTTGTGGGCTTCGGCGTACTCGCAATCCTTGCCGCACTCGCGTGCGCTGGCCACGCCCTCATGGCGGGGAGCTTGCCTCAGCGCGTTTTTCTCGACATTGGATGTGCGTTTGGCTTCATCGCCATTGCCTTCGCGGCCTTCTATTGGCCCTTCACAACAAGGCGCCTCGTCCGTCACCTCGGAGCCCAGGACCACCCGAAGGATCAGGAGCGAGGCGAAGACTAAGAGGGCGCTTGCGGTCTTGCGGGCTACTCGCGCCCCTCGAGCAGATCTGGCCTGCGCTCGGCAGTGCGCTCGAGTGAACGTTCGCGGCGCCACTTTTGGATGCGCGCGTGGTGGCCGCTGAGCAGCACTTCGGGCACGTCGCGCTGCACGCCATCGGGCGAGGTCCAACGCGCGGGCTTCGTATAGAGCGGGTACTCGAGCAGCCCGCTCGTGTGAGACTCCTCGACGATCGATTCGGGATTGCCCACGACCCCTGGTACGAGCCGCACGATCGCCTCGGTCATCGCGAGAACCGCAACCTCGCCGCCGTTAAGCACGTAATCACCGAGTGAGCTGAGCGCAACGCGCACACCTTGATCGGCGAGGTACTCATAAACGCGCTCGTCGATACCTTCGTAGCGGCCGCACGCGAAAATGAGCCACGGCTCCTCGGCCCGCTGTTCCGCAGCCCGCTGCGTAAACGGTTCGCCCGCCGGGTTCGGGAAAATAACGAGCGGTGAAGCGGAGCCATCGTCGAACTCCCCCTTCCCCGAGGCGAGCACATCCGCAAACGCTTCCGACCACGGCTCGGGCTTCATCACCATGCCGGCCCCGCCGCCCACGGGCGTGTCATCGACTGTGCGGTGACGATCGTGCGTGTAATCGCGCAAGTTGTGCAGGTGCACATCGATGAGCCCGTCCTTGCGGGCCTTGCCGATGAGGGAAAGCTCGAGCGGGGCGAGGTATTCGGGAAAAATCGTGATGACGTCGATACGCACGAGACGCTAGCCCTTCGCACCATCGCGCTCGCTCAGCGCGTTCTCGGGATCGAAGAGACCGCCGGGAGGATCCGCAACCACGAACCCGCCCTCAATGTCGACTTCGGGCACGAGCTCCTCGACGAACGGAAGCATGACGCGCCGGCCATCCACCGCCCGCACGATCAACAGGTCCTGCGCGGGATAGTGATCGAGCCCGATCACGGTGCCGAGCACTCGGCCATCGTCCGTACGGACTTCAAGCCCCTTGAGTTCCTCCGGGTACCACGCATCCGGATCCTCTTCAAACTCCTCGTCGCGATCCAGCTCGAGTACCAAATCTGCGCCGCGAAGCCCCTCTGCCGCCGTGCGGTCGTGGATCTCGGCGAACTTCACGTACCACCGCCCTTGCTGTGTGCGCGTCGCGGCGAGCGTGAGCTGTTGGGGCGTTCCCTCGCCCCCGTCAACGTCGAAACGGGCACCCTTCACGAGGCGCTCTTCGGGAATATCGGTGCGTACGATGAGCGACACCTCGCCCTTGAGACCGTGAGCCTTGCCGATTGTGCCCACGACTACCGTCACGTTGTCACTCACCGGCGAGCTCACCTCCGCCGCTCTCGCCGCTCTCGCCCGGGTCCTCGCTCGGGAGGTCAACGGCGCCTTCGTATCCCGCTGCCTCGCACGCCGCGCCGAAACCATCGAGAGTCGCACGCGAGCCAGAGGAGTTCGGATCTCCGTCAAGAACTTTTTGGAACGGTTTTTGGACCTCGGTGAGGGCCTTCTTCACGCCCTCGTCATCGACGTTATCGATCTCGTCCTGGAGAATGTCGTTGAGGTTCTGGACCTTTGCACGATCGGACTTCGGAACATACTTGCCGCGAAAACCAATGGCTTTAAAGGAGTTCGAGGTGAAGACGTTGCCGTTGCGGTATTCGGTGAACAGCTGCGGCTTTGTCGCAAGCTCAGCACACACGAGTTTTGCGGGTTTCTTGCCCTTCTCACCGCCACCGCTCGCCCACGTCGCGTGCACCGACATCGGCGCGCACGCCGAGGCGAGACCCTCGAGCGCTCCCTTGAAGGCTTCGGTATCGGCGTCCTTCCCCTTCGCGGATTCAGTTTCGATCCAGTCGGCGACCTTGCCGGCCGCACCCTTAACATCCTCGGTGGATTCGGCAAACGTCCCACGCACATCCTCGGCGGCAGTCTGGAACATGTACTCGTTCGTACCGCCGATCTCAAGGGCACTCGCCCCCATGGCAATCGCCTGGAAGTACTCGGGCGAGACGTAATCTGGGTCGCCAAAGAACTGGGTACACGCGTACTCGGTCGCGGGATCGACCTGGGGCTTCTTCTCTATCGTCGTGACCTCCACGGTGCCACCACCCGAGGGCTCACCGCCTGTCGAACCGATCGCGTCGCACCCGGCAGCGCCGAGCGCCAGAAGTCCCGCTGCGCCGAAGGCAGCGAGCGGGCGAAGAATGCGGGAGAGCGTCATGGAATCCTCACTCACGGGTCTCAAAAGGAAAGGCGGCAGCCGCGCCACACTGTAGCGTTGCTGCCGCCTCAAGGTGCGTTGTCACCGTTAGCGCTTGTCTGTGTCCACGATGTCCACGCGAATGTCGTCGTTGGACAGTGCCGTGGTCACGGTGCGCAGCGCCCGGGCCGTGCGACCCGAACGCCCGATCACGCGCCCGAGATCATCGGGGTGAACGCGCACTTCGAGCAGCGGCCCCCGGCGGGTCGACTTTTCCTTGACGCGCACGTCATCGGGGTTGTCGACGATCCCGCACACGAGGTGCGCGAGAGCTTCGGCGCGGGCACTCATGCTCAGGCCTCTTCGGTGGTCTCTTCGGAAGTCTCGGCCTCGGCACCCTCAGCCGACTCCTCGGAGGATTCGGCGTTCTCGGCAGCCTCAGCGGCTTCCTTCTCAGCGGCGGCTTCGGCCTCAGCCTTTTCCTTGGCGGCCTTGACCTCTTCGCGCTTTTCAGCGGCGGCCTTGTCAGCGGCGGCGATGCGCTCTTCGGCGCTCACCTTTGCCTCCTTGGCCTTGAGGGTGCCTTCGGTGCCCTCTTCACCCTTGAACTTTGCCCACTCACCGGTGACCTTGAGGATCGCGGCGACCTGGTCGCTGGGCTGGGCACCCACGCCGAGCCAGTACTGCGCGCGCTCCGAGTCAACTTCCATGAACGAGGGCTGCTCGTTCGGGTTGTACTTGCCGATCTCTTCGATCACGGCGCCATCGCGCTTCTTGCGCGAGTCAACAACAACGATGCGGTAAACCGGTGCATGGACCTTGCCCATGCGCTTTAGACGAATCTTGACGGCCACGAGGCTGTCTCTCCTTCTGCGTAAGAATGGGTGAGAATCGCGCCGCCCGTGGGGTCAACATAAGCTGCGCTTTCCTCGGCTGGACGTGCCCGGCCGGGTAGAGGGCTCCGGAGCGGGCACATACAAGGGTCAATTATGCCCGAAACCGGCCCCTCAGCGAAAGGCCGTAGCGTGTGCCACCGGGCACAGTTAAGGATCCGACGGCCGCTGTGCCTCCGCCGTTACTCGCCAGACAGCGGCGCCGAGCAATGGTCAGAAATACTGAGCGCAAAGAACCGATCGACGGCGAACGCGGGATAGCCCTCGCCGACGGCTCCCGCCCCGCTCTCCCAATCGCCGAGCCGTGCGAGCGTGAGCTCTTTACGGAACTGCCTGAGCTTGCGATGCGTCTCGTGCGTATCGCCGGCCGTGGCGATCGCGCGAAAGTCAGCGAAGGCCTTTTCTACGCTCGAGCGTTCGTACAGCCTCACGGTTCCACCAACGGCGCCGGCCTGCGCGTCGGCCCACGTCAGAGGCTGATGCGCCGCGAGAAAGTCATCCACGCAAATCACGAGGGCGTTGTGCTCGCTGAGCGGATCGGCCCGCAGTTCGCGCACGACCGCTTCAAGTGCTTCGTCCACGGCGGCTGCCTGGTAGCCCTCGCGCATAAGCCCGACGCGCGGGAACGACTGCGCCTCGATACGCTCGGCGAGAGCGAGCGAGCGCTCGACGTCTCCCTCGGTGAGCACGAGTTCCTCATCCAGGGTGTCGAGGAAACGATCGACGTTATCGATGCAGTAGCGCGCGCCACGCCTCGACGTGGGGAATCGAAGTCCCGAGGTGAGAGCGGGAAGGCTACCGGTCGTGACGGTGGACATCGGCTACTTTCCGAGCATCTTGCGAAGTTCTGGGGGAAGCTGATTCATGTCGAGGTTCGACAGGTCGGCGCTGGCGTCGGCGGAATTCCCCACCCCTCCAAACGCGCCCGCGCCGCCGAAGGCCGAACCCTTCTTCTGGGCCTGCTGCTCCGCCCACGCCTTTTCTTCGGCTGCGCGCTTCGCAGGGTTGCCCGAACGGGACTTCTTTTTGTTTTTCTTCGGGGACTGCATGCGTCCGCGGGATTTCTTGCCAAATCCCATGCCCGGCGCCCCGAAACCGCCGCCGCCGGCCAGGCCCTTGCCCACCGAGCCCATCATCTTTTGCATCTGCTTGAACTGATCGAGCAGACGATTCACTTCGGTCACGGTCGTGCCGGAGCCCTTCGCGATGCGTGCTCGGCGTGTGCCGTTGATCTCTTTGGGGTTCGCGCGCTCGAACGGCGTCATGGACTGCACCATTGCTTCGATACGCGTGATCATCGAATCGTCGAACTGATCGATCGCCTGCTTGTACTGGCGCATGTTCGGCATCATGCCGAGCATCTTCTTCATCGAGCCCATCGACTTGATCTGCTGGAGCATCGACATGAAGTCGTTGAGGTTGAATTCTTCGCCCTGCGCGAGCTTCGAGGCGACCTTCTCGGCTTCCTCGCGATCCATGCGCTTTTCGGCCTGCTCGATGAGGGTAAGCACGTCACCCATATCGAGGATGCGGCTCGCCATGCGGTCCGGGTGGAACCGCTCGAAATCACCGAGTGCCTCACCGGTCGAGGCGAAGAGGATCGGGCGGTCGGTGATGCCCGTGATGGAGAGGGCCGCGCCACCGCGTGCATCGCCGTCGAGTTTCGACAGCACCACGCCCGTGAAGCCCACGCCGTCGCGGAACGCTTCGGCAACGCGCGCGGCATCCTGGCCGATCATCGCGTCGACGACAAAAAGGGTGTTGTCGGGGTTGACGGCATCGCGGATATCCCGCGCCTGCTGCATCATTTCTTCGTCGATGCCGAGGCGGCCCGCGGTATCAACGATCACAACGTCGTACTGCTCGTGCGCCGCCGTCGCGACACCGTCGAGGGCAACGACAACAGGGTCCCCCACGCCATTGCCGGGCTCGGGGGCGAACACCTTGACGCCCGCCCGCTCACCGACGATCTGGAGCTGGTTGACGGCATTGGGGCGCTGGAGGTCGGACGCAACGAGCAGCGGCGTGTGGCCCTCGTCCTTGAGGTACTTGGCAAGCTTGCCGGCAAGTGTCGTTTTACCGGCGCCCTGGAGGCCCGCGAGCATGATGACGGTCGGCGGGTTTTTCGCGAACTGGAGCCCGCCGGTCGCACCGCCGAGAATGTCCACGAGTTCGGCGTGCACGATCTTGACGACCTGCTGCGCGGGGTTGAGGGCCTTCGACACCTCGGCACCTAGGGCACGCTCGCGCACGCGCGCGGCAAACTGCCGAACGACGGGGACCGCGACGTCCGCGTCAAGCAGTGCGCGGCGGATCTCACGCACGGTCTTGTCGATATCGGCCTCAGTGAGGCGGCCCTGGCCACGCAGGCCCTTGAGGGTCTTACTAATGCGATCGGAAAGATTGTCAAACACGAAAAAATAGCCTCGGGAAACTTGGGGCGGCGAGCGAGGTGACGGCGCGCACCCGTGGGGGCGCACCCCGCGAGCCGGAGCGCACCCATTGTAACGGGGGTCGATGCTCTCCGGCTCGCGCGAAAGAGGTGAGGGGAACTACTCGAGGAGCGCGTCCACGAACCCGTACGGGTCGAACGGCGTGAGGTCGTCCATGCCTTCACCGAGACCCACAAGCTTCACGGGCACGCCGAGCTCGCGCTGGACGTTGACGACGATGCCACCCTTCGCGGTGCCGTCGAGCTTCGTGAGCGCGATGCCCGTGACGTTCACGGCCTCAGCGAACACGCGCGCCTGCTGCATGCCGTTCTGGCCGGTCGTCGCGTCAAGGACGAGGATGACCTCCTGGATCTCGGCCCCCTTGAGGGCCTTCGAGGCGACGCGGCGAATCTTGCCGAGTTCGTCCATGAGCCCCTTCTTGTTCTGGAGGCGACCGGCCGTATCGATCACGACGACATCGACACCCTGGTCGATGCCGGCCTGAACAGCGTCGAAGGCGACCGAGGCCGGATCGGCGTTTTCGCGTTCGCTGCGCACGGTTGTGACGCCCACGCGCTCGCCCCACGTCTGGAGCTGCTCGGCAGCTGCGGCACGGAATGTATCGGCAGCCCCAAAGAGTACGGTGCGGCCTTCGGCGATGAGGACGCGGCCGAACTTACCGGTCGTCGTCGTCTTTCCGGTGCCGTTGACGCCGACCATCATGACGACGCTCGGCACCATCGAGCCGTCGGGCGCCTCGATCGCGCTCGCCGCGAGTCGACGGTCGAGGCCGGGGTTGACGAGCTTGACGAGTTCTTCACGCAGAATCTCGCGGACCGCGTCGGGGTCCTTCGTGCCGAGCACCTGCACACGATCGCGCAGCGCCTCCATCAGTTCGTCGGTCGCATCGGGGCCGAGGTCGGCCATGAGGAGGGTTTCCTCGATCTCGTCCCACGTGTCCATGTCGATATCGCCGCTCGTGAGCAGCGCGAGGATTCCTCGGCCAATCGATCCGGAGCGCTGGAGACGCGCGCGAAGGCGCACCATGCGATCGGCGGGGCGTGCGGCTCGGCTTCGACGTCCGCCTGCTCGACTTCCTCGGCCGGAGCAACCGGCTCGGCGGGCTCGACGGGTTCGACGGGGTCGACCGGCTCAGCAGTTTCAACGGGTTCGACCGGCGCGACGGGCTCGACCGGTTCAACGGGTTCAGCGGGCGCCACGGGCGCGGCAGGGGTGGCCTCGGCTGTGTCCGACGCCTGCACGCCGCCCTCGTGCGGCACTTCGGCGTCGACGGGAGCCCGGGAGGCGTCGGCCCCCTCCTCCTCTTCGCTTTCCGCTTCGCGCGCGGGTTTCTTAGCAGGCGCCGAAAGCGACTCCCCCCACGTGGGGGCGGCGGGACGCTCCGGCTTTGCGGCTTCCTTGCGCTCGCCCTTGGCATCTTTCTCCGGCGCCTCTTTGCCGTCGGTGTCACTTCCCGACGGCCGCGTGAGCGCCCACAACCCCGCCGCGATAACGGCGACGCCACCGCCGCTTGCGACGAGGGTCAATATCAGTTCGTTTAAGTCCATTAGCCCTCCCTTAACCAGCCACGCACGTGAGGGCGCGCGGCAAAGACTTCCTCGCTAGTGTACGAAAACGCCCGCGCGAGCGCGGGCGTGGCTGTGGTGAGACGATGCGCGTGCAGCACCTCACGAAGCGAGACGCAACGGCTCGCTCTCTGCTCCGGCTTGATCGGTATTTGATGAGTCACGATCCGTGCGCGATGCGGCGCTGTGCCCTTCACGCTCACGCAGGGGCCAGGCTTGAACGGGCACGCTCGCGCGCATTGACGCCGAGGGGGTACGGCTCACTGACTTCGGCGAGCCCTTTGAACGCGAGGAAAGATTGCCCGACTTCTTCTGCGACATCACAACGACGGCGATGAGCCCCGCGGCCAGTGCGACGGCCACAAGCATGAAGAGGATGACAGATTCCATACCTGAAATTTTACCTCACCTTTACTCGAAAGATCGCGAGCGATGGCCGTGAGTCCTGACTTTACGTGTGTTCTTCGCGATAGCGAATCCCGTACGGAGCCTCGACCTCACGCGCGCGTCACGCCGAAAGAGCCGGGAACCAAATAGCGATCTCGCGCGCAGCCGATTCGGGCGAATCCGAACCGTGGATGAGATTCTCAATCACGGGCTTATCCCAGGCGCGACCCAGGTCACCGCGGATCGTGCCGGGGGCGGCCTCCGTCGGTTTTGTCGCCCCCATGAGCGTACGCATCCCCGCGATGCATTCCTCCCCCGCGACAACCAGCGCGACAAGCGGACCCGAACTCATGAACTCGAGCATGGGCGGGAAGAATGGCTTGCCCTCGTGTTCGGCGTAGTGCGCTGTGAGCTCCTCGAGGCTCGCAGCGCGCTGGTCGAGCGCGAGAATCTCGTAGCCCTTTTGCTCGATGCGGCGGATGATCTCGCCGCGAAGCTGGCGCTTTACGGCATCGGGTTTAAGGAGAATGAGCGTGCGTTCTTGTGTCATGCACCTCACCCTAGCGTGCCTCGGTGTCCTCTCCTAGAACGCGCCGATCGATCGCATCTTTCTCGCGGTCAAGCTGGCGCCCTTTGACGACGCCGAGCCAGTACAGCAGCGCAAAAAGCAGACCGACGACGTACATCGCGGGGACGAAAAGCCCGAGCAGGATAAACGGGACCTGGAGTGCAAGGCCGAGCCAATACGGCCATGCCTGTGACGATGAGAGCAGCCTCGCCGCGACGATCATGGCCGCGAGCAACGAGAGCGAAAGAATCCAGCTTGCGAGCCGAGTATCGGGGGCGAGACCGTGGGCGACGAGGCCGGCAAAAAGGGCCACGAAGCCTTCGCACGCGAGGGTCGTCGCACACAGCATCCGCTGCGCGCCGGACTTGCGGGTCGAGGGGGTGATATCCATGCCGCTCACTTCCCCACGCGCCCCAGGAGCTGGCGCACTTCTGCCGCGAGAGTGATGGAGCCGGTCGCAACGATGCCCGCGAAATCGTCGCCTTCCTGCTCGGCTGCATCAACGGCGGCTTGGATCGCATCGGGCAGGCTCGCCTGCTCAATGACGCGGTCCTCGTCCCCGAAGATGTCGCGCGCCTCCATCGCGAGCAGGTCCGTGGGGATTGCGCGCGGCGACGTGCTCTCGGTAATGACGACGATGTCGAAGAGCGGTTCGAGGATCGCGAGGATCTCGCTCGCGTCTTTCTCCTTGAGAATGCCCACGATCCCCACGGTGCGTGTAAACCGGAAGCTCTCTCGCACGGTTTCGACGAGAACCTCGGCTCCCGCGGGGTTGTGGGCGGCATCGACGAGGATCGTCGGGGCCTGGCGCACGACTTCGGCGCGACCCGGGGATGTCACGCGCTCGAGGCCCGCGCGGACGAGATCACCGTCAAGTGGGGCATCACCACCCGTGAGGAGCGCCTCCGCCGCGGCGATCGCGAGAAGCGCGTTGTGTGCCTGGTGGGCGCCCAGAAGCGGAACAAAGACCTCTTCGTAGCGCGCGGCAATCGACTGCACCGCGATCATCTGCCCGCCGACCGCGGGTACGCGATCGAGCACGCCGATCTGCTCCCCTTCGATTGCGGCGGTCACGCCGAGCTCGGCGCAGCGATTCTTAAGCACGTCGAGCGCGCCGGAGAACTGCTGCGCGGCAATCACCGCGAGCGCGCCTTCCTTGAGGATTCCCGCTTTCTCCCCGGCGATCTCCTCGATCGTCTCCCCGAGGTAGTCCTGGTGATCGAAAGCGATCGGGGTGATCACGGTGACGTCGGGATCGATCACGTTCGTCGCGTCCCAGCGGCCCCCGAGGCCCACCTCGACGATCGCGACGTCGACCGGCGCACTCGCGAATGCTTGGAACTGCATGGCCGTGAGGAATTCGAACATGCTGATTCGCACGCCCGTCTCGGCGAATTCACGGTCGACGACCTCGGCGAAAGGAAGCACGTCTTCGTACGCCTGGACGAAGCCCTCTTCGCTGATGGGCTGCCCATCAAGCGCAATACGTTCGGTGGGGGTGTGCATATGTGGGCTCGTGAGTCTTCCCGTGCGAAGGCCCGCCTCGATAAGGAGCGCTTCGGCGATGCGCGCGGTCGACGTTTTCCCGTTCGTGCCCGCGATGTGGAGGGTGCGGTATGCGCGTTCGGGATGCCCCATGAGCTCGAGAAGGCGCGCGATGCGCGTGAGGCTCGGCTCGATCTCGTTTTCGGGGGCGCGCGATTGCAGATCCGTCCACGCCCTCGTGAACGCTTCGCTGTGCTCGATGCTGCTTGGCCGTGCCATGTCCTGCTTCACTCTGCCTTTCGCGCCGATGATACGTGGGTTTCAGTGTAGTGCGGCCCTGCCGGGGAGGGGATCCGCAGAGGCTGCCCATGGGTCGGCTCGTGCTCCACACCTCACGGCCGTCCCCAGGCGCCTCGACACGCACACGTGGAGTCCGACGGTTGCCTACTCTCAAGTTGAGCACGCGGTCACAGGGGCCGCCGCGGTTCACGGGGAGCGCAAAGGGGTAGGGCGTGGGCGATTTTCTAGGCATGGATACCGAGCAGGCGCGTAACTCTGCGCGCGCTCTCAACGACCTTGCGGGACGACTCACCGCGGATGCGACTCGCGTGAAAGACGAAGCGGGGGCAGTCCCGTGGGAGGGCGCGGATGCCGAAGCCTTCCGCGCGCGCGTTTCGAGCATCGTTTCACCCGGAATGCACGAGGCCGTGAAGCAGCTTTTCGCACTTGCACACGCGCTCCAGAGCAATGCGCTCGAGCAGGATGCGGCGTCGCACGCGAGCGACGCCGCGAGCGGAGGCGCCGGTTCGGCGTCCGCCCTAGGTCTCGCAGAGGCGACACGTGCGCAGGTACTCGGGATCACCGCTCTCGCGGGTATCGCTCATGGGATGAGGAACCTGTTTGGCCGCGGCTCCAAGCGCGTTCGAGCAGTGGGAAGGCCCAATACCCACACGTTCAACCACGAGATCGGCAAAATCGCGCTCGAGACCATCGACTATGCCAGCGCGCTCGGCAGGAAACACTTCCACAACCCTCGGTTCACGGTCACCCCGACGACCGAACAAAGCACGCTCGTGAGCATCAGCGACTACAAGGATTCGCACCCACCGCGCACACTCGCGGACTTGCTCTACTTCACCGAGGAGGCACGCCACGCACGCGACGCGGGCGAAGACCGCGAAAACTATCGTGTACAGCACTTTCGCACCTCGACGGGAGAAGAAACCTACGTGATGTACATGCCTCCCACCCAGATCGGTATGGGCACGGAAAAGGCGTGGGATGGAACCGCCGGTAACTCGCGCGACTGGGCCTCAAACCTGGGGATGATGGCGGGCATGGACGTCACGACGATGAAGAACGCGCGCGCTGCGCTCGAAGCCGCGGGCGTTCCCAAAGGCGCAAACGTCATGCTCGTTGGGCACTCTCAGGGCGGCCTTGTATCCGTCGCGCTCTCCTCGAAACATGAGTTCAACGGCGAAAACGGCTACAACGTCACGGATGTCATCACCTTCGGTTCCCCCGTGGACGCCTACATTCCCGCGCAGACCAATACGCGGGTGTTCGCGATCGGCCACAGACAAGGACCGAAAGCATTCGCCGAGATCAGTGCTGGAGACGGCGCGCATGTCGGGACCTCTTTCCAGATAGATCCCGTTCCGCTACTCGACCTCGACGGGCTCAGCGGCCCACACTCACCGCAAGTCACCAACATTGCCCTCACCCCCGCGAACGACCACAAGGCAGGCCTTAACACGGGCATCAGCCTCTTCAAACCGGGGCACGCCCCCTTCGAAGTCGCACTGCCCGGCTATGACGCGTTTGCCGTTCATGACTCGCTTCGGCGCTTACCCGACGGCTCGATCGACCCGCACTACGGTTATTACCCAACGCTCCTCTCGCAGCAGGAACTCAATCCCGACCTGCTCGAAGTCAAGGAGGACATCGACGGCCTCTACATGGGCGAAGGCCTCACGCTCGTCGAAGACATAAACGTCCAGTTCGTTCGCGAGCCCGCAACCGCCATCGAGCCCGGCGGCACAAACGATGACGGGGGAATCGACCGCTCGATTCCCCCGCCACCGGATGACCTTCTCGACAAGTGGCGTTAAGCGCGCTTCACCTGAACGGTAACGCTCGCCCCGGTGACCTTCTCGGTCGTCTCGAAGTCGGCGCCCGCGAGCGCACCCTCGCCATACGCAACGCTCGTGGCGAGAACCTCGTGGCAAACGAGGGTCTCGAACACGCGCACGGCCTCGAGAACACTTTCGGACCCCGCAACCGCGAGCGAAATGCGGTCCGAAACCTCGAAGCCTGCCTCGCGGCGAGCGGACTGCACCACACGCACGACGTCACGCGCAAGGCCCTCGGCCTCAAGCTCGGGGCTCACACTAGTGTCGAGAACGATGAAGTCACCACCGCGCAGAACCCCGATTGAACGGCCTTCCGCATCCGAGCTATCGCCCGCGACAAGGTCGAGCGTGTACTCTCCCTCGACAAGGTCGAGGCCGCCCGAGGTGACGGTGCCATCCTCGGCGACGCTCCAGTCGCCGCTCTTCGCGCCCTTGATCGCACGCTGCACGTCCTTACCGAGGCGCGGGCCAGCGACGCGGGCATTGACGTTCAAGCGCTGCTCGACGCCCATCTTTCCGGCCTCCTCGCTCGCGACATCGAGCAAGCGCACGGCCTTGACATTGAGCTCATCGCGGATGATGTCGGTGAACGGCTCGAGGCGTGCAGCATCGGCCGCCACGACGGTCAGCTCCGCGAGCGGGAGGCGGGCACGCAAGCCCTCCTTCTTGCGCAGCGCGTTGCCCTGCGAACACACCTGGCGCACGGCGTCCATCTCCTCGACGAGCGCGTCATCCGCGGGGAACAGGGAAGCATCGGGCCAGTCGGTGAGGTGCACGCTCCGCTCACCCGTGAGCTCACGGTAAATTTCCTCGGTCACGAGCGGAAGCAGAGGCGCGGCAACCCTCACGAGGGTCTCGAGGCACGTGTATAGCGTGTCGATCGCCGCTTCATCGCCCTCCCAGAAACGCTCGCGGGAACGGCGCACGTACCAGTTCGTGAGCGCATCCAGATACTGGGCGATCGCTTCACCGGCATCAGCAATCCGCAACTCGTCGAGGCAGTCCTGCGCCTCGCGGACGAGTTGCCCCGTACGCGCAAGCAGGTAGCGGTCCATGACGTCCTCGGAGTCATAGCGAACCTTGGCCTCGTAGCCGGTCGGCTTACCGTCGGAATCCTTCTCCCCCGCCGCATTCGCGTATAAAGCGAGGAAGTACCAGGTATTCCACAGCGGAAGAACGGCCGTGCGAACCGCATCGCGAATGTTGCTTTCCGCGACCACGAGGTTGCCGCCGCGCAAAATCGGCGAATTCATGAGGAACCAGCGCATCGCGTCCGCGCCGTACGAATCGTACATTTCGCGCACGTCCGGGTAGTTCCTGAGCGACTTCGACATTTTGTTGCCGTCGTCGCCAAGGACGATGCCGTGGCAGATGACGTTCTTGAAGGCCGGGCGATCGAACAGTGCGGTTGAGAGCACGTGCATGACGTAGAACCAGCCGCGGGTCTGCCCGATGTATTCGACGATGAAGTCGGCAGGGTTGTGCGAGTCAAACCACTCTTCGTTGTCGAAGGGGTAGTGCACTTGCGCGAACGGCATCGAGCCCGAGTCGAACCACACGTCGAAAATGTCCTCGATGCGCCGCATGGTCGACTTCCCCGTCGGGTCGTCGGGGTTCGGGCGCGTGAGGTTATCGATGTACGGGCGGTGGAGGTTCACCTCGCCGTTCTCATCGCGCGGAAGCTCACCGAAGGCTTCCTCGATCTCCGCGAGCGAACCGTACACGTCGATGCGCGGGTAATTCGGGTCGTCGCTCTTCCACACGGGAATAGGCGTACCCCAGTAGCGGTTGCGAGAGATCGCCCAGTCGCGTGCGCCTTCGAGCCACTTTCCGAACTGGCCGTGCTTCACGTTGCCGGGAACCCAGTTGATCTCCTCGTTCAGTTCGAGCATCCGCTCGCGCTGATCTGCAACCTTCACGAACCACGAGCCGACGGCCTTGTAGATGAGGGGGTTGCGGCATCGCCAGCAGTGCGGGTAACTGTGCACGTAACTCTTCTCCTGGAAGAGCCGGCCATCTGCCTGGAGAAGGCGGATGAGAGGGCGATTAGCCTCAAACACCTGCAGACCCACGATCGAATCGAGCGCAGTCCCGCGGAACGTCTCGAGGAACTTTGCGCCTTCGTCGACGCTCACCACCACGGGAATGTCGTACTCGGCGTTGATTTTCTGGTCGTCCTCACCGTACGCGGTTGCCTGGTGCACGATGCCCGTACCGTCGCTCGTCGAGACGTAGTCGGCGACAGTGATGATCCAGGCCTTCTCGAGGCCCCACTTTTCGCGGTCCTGTGCGTACACGTCCCACAGCGGGATGTACTCGACGTATTCAAGTTCGGAACCTGCATACACACGCTCGCCGAGAGCCGTGAGAACGTCATCTTCACCGTCGTAGCCGAGTTCCTTCGCGAATGCGCCCGCGAGGTCCTTCGCGAGGAGGTAGGTCGCACCACCGGCGGGGGGGCCGTCGGAACTTCCGTTCGGGCCCGCCGGAACCGTCACGTACTCGACCTCCGGGCCCACCGCAAGCGAGAAGTTCGTGGGGAGGGTCCATGGGGTCGTCGTCCATGCGAGCGCCTTGACGCCGTCGAGTGCGAGCTCGGCCGCTTTCTGACCCGCGAGCGGGAACGTGACGACGACGGAGGCATCCTGGCGGTCCTTGTACACGTCGTCGTCCATGCGCAGCTCGTGGGAGCTCAGCGGGGTCTGGTCAACCCAGCAGTACGGGAGAACCTTGTAGCCCTCGTACGCGCGGCCCTTGTCGTAGAGCTGCTTGAACGCCCACAGCACCGACTCCATGAACGTCACGTCGAGCGTCTTGTAGTCGTTGTCAAAATCGACCCAGCGCGCCTGGCGCGTCACGTAGTCGATCCATTCGTTCGCGTACGTCAGCACGGAGCCGCGCGCGGCATTGTTGAATGCCTGCACGCCCATCTCTTCGATTTCGCGCTTCTCGGTGAGGCCAAGTTCCTCCATCGCCGCGAGCTCGGCGGGAAGCCCGTGGGTGTCCCACCCGAAACGGCGCTCCACGAGGTTGCCGCGCATGGTGCGGTAGCGCGGGACGACGTCCTTCGCGTAGCCGGTGAGGAGGTGGCCGTAGTGCGGCAGGCCGTTCGCGAACGGCGGGCCGTCGTAGAACACGAACTCTTCGGCGCCCTCGCGGCGACGAATGGATTCGGCGAATGTGTCGTCCTCTTTCCAGAAGGCGAGCACCTCGTCCTCGAGCTTCGGGAGGTTTGGTGAACTCGTGAGGCTCTTACCGTTCTTGGGGTATGCCATGCGCGCTCCTCGGCTTTATGCGTGACCTGGGGCCACGACCTAGCTGTGTAGTCTTCGGGCCCGAGGACGCACGAGGGCGCGGTACCACCTCGGTTAGCGCGCGGCTCGCGGAGCTTCGCCTAGCGCTCACTCTTTCCTCAGCTGTGACGGGCTGGTCCCGGCGGGTTCTACTTGGCGGCGCGGGGGCGTGAGAGCCCGACGCTTGCCGTTCTTCCCGCGGCTACCCGGTGATGGCCGGATCGACGCCGTTTGAGACCAAAAGTATCACGAGGCTGGCGCTTCACGGTCACTTTCGTGATCGTCCTCGCCGCTTTCGGGGCGAGGCTTCCCGAACGAGCCGAGCAGCATGCACACGCACAGGATCACGATGACGCCAGCCGCGGTCACCCACGAGGGCATGGCACCGCCAAGGATGAGCACGAGAGCGAGGAACACGGTCATGACGACGAGAAAGACCCCGACGGGAAACGTGAATGAATCGCGCCTCATGCTTTCGTTCCTTCCCGCACGTAGGTGACGTCGCCAAAGATAGTGCGGCCATCGATCTGGATGGTGACGTGCGACGGGTCCCAGCGGCTATACCCCTTTGCCTCCGAGTTCGTCGTTGTGCCGAGAGTCGAGGCGAGGGTCGAGTTCACGCGCCAGTCCTCTTCGGGGAGGATGACCGTGATGTTGCCGACGCTGCGATTGCACACGATTGTGAGCGAGAGGTCCACGAGGAGCGGATCCGGCTCGCCATTCGCCACGGCCCACGAGGCCCGCGCCTCTTCATCCGTCGGGGGATCGCCAAGCTCACTCAGGTCGATCACGACGGGGCGCGACCATTCGCGCACGCCACCGCCGGTGCACTCGAGGTAGGAGCCGGGTTGGAACTCATCGACGCTCATGTAGATCGGGGCGTTGCCGCGTGAGTCGGTCAGGCGCACCCACGACACGGACACGGCGAAGACGAGCAAAGAGGCGATCCCGAACGCGAGAATCTGACGGCTGCGCTTGCCTCGCGCTCCCGCGATGATGAGCACCGTGCCGCAGGCAAGCGTGATGGCGGCGGCGCCGACACCCACGCGTGGGATGACTTCGAGCGGCCCGTTCGGGTTGAGTGCCGGGAAGAGGCCCGGGAGGTAGCTGACGAGGGAGAAAACAGCGACGCCAAGAAAAACGAAGGCCGCGAAGAGCCACAGGACCGTGCGCCCCCTGATCATGCCGGCGCCGCGTGCGTCGTTCGAGTCGGGGCTGCTGGGGTCACCTTCCGCGCCCCATGCAGCCGGTGCTTCGCTTCGAAGCCGCGCAAGTGTGCGAAGCGCCTCGCGATCGTCGATGATGCCGGCTTGTTCCGCAAGACGCATGAACAGGTAGGTCGTGCGGGCGCGGCTTGCGCGCCAACCGCCCCAGACGACGATGACGCCGAGCACAAGCGAGATCGGGACGAGGAACGCGAGGACGATCGGGGCATACACAATGTACGCCCACACGATCGCGACACCGAGAGCGAGGGCGGGAAGTACGAGGAGTGCGACGATGAGGTCCCCCGGCTGAGGTCGCCTGCGGATCACCGCACGCGCGGGGGTGTCGTAGCGGGCGTTCTCGGCACCAGCGCGCACCTCCACTCCCCCGCGTGCACGAACGCGTTCGGGGCGCGGAAGTGCAAGGTAGAAAACGAGATACACGAAGAGACCGGGGCCGAGAAGCACGAGCGCGAGCGTCCAGATGCGCACGAGCCTCACGGGCAGCCCGTAGGCGTGCGCGAGAGCCGTGCACACGCCTGCGGCGAGCCCCTCGCCGGGGCGACGCGCAAGCCCATAGCGGAGCGCGAACGTCGTCGCGTCCGAGTTCGTCTGCGCGGTCGCGAGCGCGGCGATCGTGCGGTCGGTGCGCTCTGCATCGCGAGGAGGCTCGCGGTGCGCCGAGGGGGATGTCATGTCACTATGGTCGCATGAGTGAACTCCTCCAACCGACCGCGCACGCGTGGACACGCGAGCGCGTCGGTGCGGAACTCACAGGCGTGTGCGCGGCCCTCGCGAACGCCATGGGGATTCCGGTCGCCGCCGTGCGCACGTTCTTCGCGCTCGGCGGTCTCGCACTCGCGTGCGTGCTCCCCGCGACCCTCCTTCTCGACCTCACACCGCTGGTCCTTTACGCGCTCCTCGGCATTGGTGGGAGCGTCATGCTCGTGTACGTCCTCGCGTGGTGGGCCCTTCCGCTCGACCGCGAGCACGAACGCGAAGTTCTCGCCGAGCTCTCGAGCGCTCCCGTCAGGGGCAAGCCTGCTCTTCGGCAGGCAGCGCTTCCTCTCGAGGGCGGCCACACGCCGTTTGGCACCGCCGTGCGGTGGGCGATCCTCGCAGGAATCGTGGGGGCCTCCGTCGCGATCGTCAGCGTCGGGGTGTTTCCGGCGCTCCTGCCAGATATCGACATCCAGGCTCCCCTCGCGATCGGTGCGGGCATCCTCGCGGCAGGTATCGCCCTCGGCACGCTGCCACTCTCGAGCGTCGACACGGCGCGCTGGACGGGAAGGGTCTCGAGCCTTCCCTTAGCCGTGACCGGCGCGGTCGTTGTTGGCGGCCTCCTCCTCGTGGGAGGCGCACTCGTGATCGTCGGGGCCCTCCTCGGGGTGCGCGCGATGGGGATCACTGCCGCCGCGACCCTCTTTTCACTCGCCCTCGCCTCGATTCTCGTCGTGCCCTGGACGCGACGCCTGTGGGCCGGCATACGCGAGGAATCCCGCGAGCGTGCACTCGCAGACCACCAGGCGGAAATCGCCTCGCACCTTCACGACTCGGTACTCCAAACACTCACCGTGATCCAGCGCGAGTCCACACCTCCCGAGCGCATGAAACATCTCGCGCGCCAGCAGGAAGTAGAACTCCGCCGCTGGCTCTACGGGAACATCACCCCCGGTTCCGCGCCGCCCTACGCCACGCCACGGGCTGCGGCAGCTCCGCCACAGAGCCTTCGCGAGGCAGTCACCCGCACCGCCGAAGAGGCGGAACGCGCACACGAGGTCCCGATCGAAGTCGTATGCGTCGGCGATGCACCGTTCGTGGACGGCTATCAACCACTTCTTCTCGCGCTTCGCGAGGCCACGAGCAACGCCGCGCGACACGGCAAGGTGGGGGTGCAGGTGTTCCTCGACGCGACAGGCGAGAACATCGAGGTTTTCGTGCGTGATCGCGGCGAGGGCTTCGACATGAGTGCCATCCCTGAAGGGCGTCTCGGAGTGCGCGAGTCTATCCTTGGACGCATGGCCCGCGCCGGTGGCTTCGCGAGCGTGCGAGGCGCGATCGGCGGCGGCTGCGAAGTATCACTCGTGCTTGAGAGACAGGACAACCAACGCCATGGCTGAGAACATTCGCGTGCTCGTGGTCGATGACCACCGCATCTTCGCGTCGGGTGTGAGTGAAGAGCTCAGCAGGCTCGGCGGCATCGAAATCGTCGACATTGCCCTCACCGTCGAGGAGGCAATCGACAAGGCCCGCGAGCTGCGCCCGGACGTGGTTTTGCTCGACGTTCACCTGCCCGGAGGTGGCGGAGGCGGCGGCGCGGAGGTCGCCGAAGCTCTCGAATCCCTCACAACCGAATCGGGCAAACCGGTGCGCTGCCTCGCCCTCTCGGTCTCGGACGCCGAGGTTGACGTGATCGCCGTGATCCGCGCGGGCGCGCGCGGCTATGTCACGAAGTCCACGACGGGCGAAGAGCTCGCCGCAGCACTCCACAAAATCGCTGAAGGCGACGCGGTGTTCTCGCCTCGCCTCGCAGGATTCGTGCTCGATGCGTTCCGTGGCGTAGCACCGTCCGTGCCCACCGAGATGGATCTTTTGAGCCCGCGCGAGCAGGAGGTCATGAAGCTTATTGCGCGCGGTCATACATACCGCGAGGCTGCTTCGGCGCTGTTCATTTCGGATCGCACGATCGAGACCCACGTCTCCAACGTGCTCAAGAAGCTTCAGCTCACAAACCGCTACGAGCTCTCCCGCTGGGCGCGTGAGAAGCGAGTGATATAGCGGCGTGTGTCATGCTTGAGGGCGTTGATCCCTCACGATGTCTCAAAGCAAGGAGTTTTCCGTGGGTCTCTTTGATAAAGAACCGTTCACCGCAACCGCTACTAAGTCCAACGTGACCGTCGAGGTTGGCGAGGATACGTCTCTTCTCCAGGCGCTCCTCGATGCGGGTGTTCCGATGAAATATTCGTGCGAAGGCGGCACGTGCGGAACGTGTGTCGTCCCGCTCGTGAGCGGCGAAGTCGAGTACGAGAACGAGTACCTCGAAGAGGACGAACACGGCACACGCATCGCGTGCTGTGTGGATCGCGGCGTGGGCCACATCGAAGTCGAGGCCTGAACCAACCTAGGCCCGGCGCTCGCCGGTGGCGAGGCGGCTAAATTCTCCGCCGGCGGCGAGCAGGTCGTCGTAGGTGCCGCGTTCGCATATGCGCCCGCTCTTGACGACGAGAATCTGATCGGCGTCGCGCACCGTTGAAAGCCTGTGCGCGATCGAGATGGTCGTGCGTCCCTCACTGAGGGAGCGCAGTGCCCCACCCATGGCACGCTCGGTCACCGTATCGAGCGCGCTCCTTGCCTCGTCGAGCACAAGGATAGGCGGGTCGCGAAGGATGGTACGCGCGATCGCGAGTCTCTGTTTTTCGCCTCCCGAAAATCGGTAGCCCCGCTCCCCCACCACCGTGTCGTAGCCGTTCGGAAGCGACTCGATGTGCGCGTGGATCTGTGCAATCTCGCACGCGGCAATCATGTCGGCCTCGCTCGCCTCAGGCTTCACAAACCGCAGGTTCTCCGCAATGCTCGCGTGAAGCAGGTAGGTCTCTTGCGTGACCACTCCGACGGCGCCCGCGAGCGCGTCGAGCTTGAGCTCGCGCACATCGATGCCGTCGATGCGGATTCTCCCCTCGCTCACGTCGTAGAGGCGTGAGAGGAGGTATCCGAGAGTCGTTTTGCCGCTTCCAGTGCTGCCAACGAGAGCAATGTGCGCCCCGGACGGGACCTCGAAGGAGACGTCCTCGATTGTCGTTTTTCGTGCGCTCGGGTACGTGAACGTCACGCCCTCGAAGCTGATGTGCCCGCGCGCCCGCCCGCCGGGAAATGTCCGTGCATTCGCGGCTTCTTTGATGGGGATGTCGAGGTCGAGATACTCGAACACTCGCGTGAATAGTGCGAGGCTCGCGCGAACTTGGGTGGCGACGCGCAGGAGCGTGTTGAGCTGAGGAAAGAGCGTTGTTTGCATCGCGACGAACGCGACGAGGGTGCCGATCGTCAGGTCGCCGAGGCCCTTGATAAAGAGCACCCCGCCGAGGAGGTAGGTGAGGGCGGGAATGACCCACAGGAGCACCGAGTAGAGGCCCTGCATCCAGCGGCCCGCCATTTCCGATTCAACTTCGAGCCTCGAGAGGTCACGAGATTCGGCGTCGAACGCGTCGATGATCGGCTCCGAACGCCCGAGGGTCGTGGATAGCAGAATCCCGGAGACGGAGAGGGATTCTTGGATGTGGGCGGAAAGGTCAGCGGCGGCTTCTTGCCGACGTTTGACGAGCGCGCGGCGCCGCTTTCCCACGCGTCGATTCAGAACGGAGGCGATGGGTGTGGTGACGAGCGAGAACAGGAAGAGCCGCCAGTCCATGGCGATCATCGCGAGGGCGCTCATGAGGATCGTGGCGCTCGCGGAGACGATTTGGGTGGCCACGTTCGTGACGACGGACTGCATGGCGCCGATGTCGTTGAAAATCCGCGATTGGATTTCCCCCGTGCGGGTCGAGGTAAAAAAGGGCAGTCCCATGCGCTGGAGGTGGGCGAACACTCGCACGCGAAGGTCGTGCATGATCGCCTGCCCCACTCGTGTGGAGAGGAAAGACTGGAACACGCTGAAAACCGCGCCCGCAGCGTAAACGGCGATCATGCCGAGCGCGCACCACGTGAGAAGAGCGATGTTGCCTTCGGGCAGGGCAACATCGACGATCTCGCGCACGAGAAACGGCGAGAGCACTCCCGTGAGAGCACCAAGCGCGATGAGCGCGAGCACGAGTGCGAGGGTCGCCCTGTGCGGGGAAAAGAGCGCGAGAATGCGTCTGGTCTCGACCTTTTGGCCGTCGTTGAGCCCCGTATCGGGAAGCTCGAGCGGCCTCACGCGGAGCGAATGAGCTTGTGCTGCGCGGCTTGTGCGAGCGGCCGCAGAGTCACGAGATCGAGGTTCACGTGGGGCGGGAGCTTCACGGAATACGCGATGCATCCGCGACGTCGTCGGCAGTCAGTGGCTTCTCAACGCCTTCGTAGACCTTGTCGGCGGCAGCTTGATCGCCACCGAGGCGCGTGAGGCTGAATTCCTCGGTGTGCACGAGCCCCGGGGCGATTTCGATGACCCGGATCGGTTTGCCGGCGAGTTCAAGGCGGAGCGCCGCGGCGATCATGTGTTCGCCCGCTTTCGCGGCGTTGTAGCCGGAGCCGCCTTCATAGGCCGCCTGGCTCGCCGTCGAGGTCAGGAACACGACGTCGCCGTGCCCGCTTGCTTCAAGGGCTGGAAGGAGCGCCTTCGTGACACGGCCCGAGCCAATCACGTTGGACCGGAACATCCCCTCCCACTTGTCGAAGGCTGCATCGGCGACCTGCTCGATGCCGAGTGCACCACCGGCGATATTGCACAGGGACGTGAGCACTCCGCCGAACTCGCGCTCGACGTAGTCGGCAACGCGCGCGACATCCTCGTCGACGCTAACGTCGCACGGCAGCACATCAAACTTTTCGGGATCGTTCACCATGCGGGCGAGCTCTTCGAGTCGCTCGCGCCGACGCGCGATCGCGAGAACTCGATACCCTTCCTCATAGAGACGAAGCGCCGTAGCGCGCCCGATTCCGGAGCTCGCGCCGGTGACAACAACCGTTCGTGGGCCTCGTGAGTTCATGTCCATCACACCTCCGTGTGCTCAAGAGCATCGAGGAGCTGCTCGCGCATGCGCTCGAGAGGCTCCGCATCATATTCGGCATCAAAATCGCTCAAGGCCTTTTCGAGGCGTTCAAGCCGGGAAAGGGCGACGTCGGCATCGATGACCGACTGGCTGAAGTGGGGCTCAAGTGCCTCGGCGCGCGCGGAAAGGTCGGTGCCTTTCGCGAAGGAGTCATCGAGGAACTCGTCCACGAGCTCGCGCCTCTCGCGCATTTTCGCGCTCACGCTACTGATCGACGTGCGGGCACGGCCGATCGCGACGTGGAGCGAACCGATGTGCTGCAGCATGACGTCAAGGTCCGCGAGGAGTGCCGCGACGAGGTCGCGGATCGCACTATTGGCTTCGGCACGCGCGGCACTCTCTTCGATTTCGAAGCGCTCGTCCGCGAACTGCGTGACCATCGCGGACTGAAGACGCGCAAGGGAAATCTGGAACTGGGTCTCGCGCGAAAGCGCGGCGAGGGTCGAAAGTTCGCCCGTGAGAGAGCTGAGGCGGGGACGCAGGGCGTTGTCGCTCGAATCCCACAGCCCGAGCTCGGCTGCTGCCTGGAGGTCGATGTCTTTGCGAATACGGCGCAAAACCGAGTCGGTGTAGCCCGCGATCGTCTCGAGAGTTTCCTGATCGAACGACAGCACGCTGACCTCGGCGTGAATGCCGAGGGCGGCGCGCACGATGAGGTCAATCGTGTTCGTGACTACCATGCCGAGGCTGCCCTCAAGCGCCTCTTCACGCATCATCACTTCACGCAAAAGCGCCTTGCGCTGGAACACCTCATAGCCGTCATAGCCGAGATCACGCACGGCATTATCGACGAGCTTTGCTCCGACGCCCGCAACCTCGCGAGCACTCCTTCCCTGCTTGCGCAGCTTGTTTTCCTCGGCAACGATCACGGCATAGGCCTCGAACACGTCGTCAAAAGTCGCGCTGCTCATGGGTTTTGAGCGCACGGAAAGGTACCCGCCTTCGGGAAGAGGGGTGACCGTAGCAAACACGTCGTAGTGGCTACCGTCGGACGAAAGATTACGAATGTACCCCGCGAACGGCTGGCCTTTTTCGACGGAATCCCACAGGAGCCGGAAGACGCCCGAGGGCATATCGGGGTGGCGGATGATGTTGTGCGGGGCGCCCTTGAGTTGGCTTGCCTCGTATCGCGAAAGCCGCACGAACACGTCGTTGGCCTTGTCGATGTGGCCGCGTTCGTCGGTCGTCGAGAAGAACAGCTCACCCGCCTCGAACTCGAGTTCGTGGCCTGTGGGGTCGGGGCGCTTCATGGGGACCTTCCGCTCGTGTGCGTCGTGGGGAGCCGGGGCGCTGGAGGATCCGACGCCGGCTCGCCCCTATAGTACGCGGCATCTAGGGACCTACCTGGCACAAAGGGCCCTACGCGAAGGGGCATGTTCAGTGCTTGTCGTTGGGGCATCTCACGCCCCCGTAGCACCACCGATGCGTGCATGCGTGAAACAATGAGGCACATGAGCGAAAACAGCCACGACGCAGGTCACGACTCGACCGCCGCACCGATGAGCCCCTCGATTCCCGACCGCCCAAGCCTCGACGGTCTCGAGAGCAAATGGGACACGTGCTGGGAGAACGCGAAGGTCTACGCGTTTAACCGAGACACAAGTCGCGAGAAGGTCTTCTCGATCGACACTCCCCCGCCCACAGCCTCGGGCTCGCTGCACATCGGTCACGTGTTTGCGTACACCCAGGCCGACATCCTCGCGCGCTACAACCGCATGATCGGCAAGGACGTGTTCTACCCGATGGGCTGGGACGACAACGGCCTGCCCACCGAGCGCCGCGTGCAAAACTACTTCGGCGTTCGCTGCGATCCGACCCTCCCCTACGTGGAGAACTTCGAACCACCCCACCGCGGCGGAAACGCGAAGACCGCGAAGCCTCAAAACCAGATGCCGATCAGCCGCAAGAACTTCATCGAGCTGTGCCTCGAGCTCACAACGGAAGACGAGAAGGCCTTCGAGCACACCTTCCGCACCCTCGGCCTTTCGGTGGATTGGAACCTGCGCTACCAGACCATCGACGACAACTCGCGTGCCGTGAGTCAGAAGGCATTCCTCACGCATCTGAAGAACGGCCAGGCCTATCAGGCTGAGGCGCCGACCCCGTGGGACGTCACGTTCCGCACCGCGGTTGCGCAGGCCGAGCAGGAGGACCACGACCGCGAGGGCGCGTACCACCGCCTCGGTTTCACGCGCGCCGATAACGGCGAGAAGGTGTTCATCGAGACGACTCGCCCGGAGCTTCTTCCCGCGTGTGTCGCGCTCGTCGCGCATCCCGACGATGAGCGCTATAAGCCGCTATTCGGCACGACGGTGCTCTCCCCCCTGTTCGAGGTCGAGGTGCCCGTTCTCGCGCACCCGCTCGCACAGGCCGATAAGGGCGCGGGCATCGCGATGATCTGTACGTTCGGCGATGCGACCGACGTGATTTGGTGGCGTGAACTCGACCTTCCCACGCGAGCCGTGATCGGCCGCGACGGCCGATTCCTCGAGGACGCCCCGTGGATCACGAGCGAGGCCGGTCGCGAGCGGTACGCCGAACTCGCGGGCCTCACCGTATTCAGCGCGCAAAAGCGCGTGGTCGAGATGGTCACCGAGACGGGCGACATGGTGGGCGAGCCAAAGAAGATCACCCACCCCGTCAAGTTCTACGAAAAGGGCGATAAGCCACTCGAGTACGTCACGAGCCGCCAGTGGTACATCACGAACGGTGGACGCGATGAGGCCGACGGCACTTTGCGCACGGCGCTGCTCAAGCGCGGCGAGGAACTCACCTGGTATCCGGGATTCATGGCCTCGCGCTACCGCAACTGGGTCGAGAACCTCACGGGCGACTGGCTCGTGAGCCGCCAGCGCTACTTCGGCGTGCCGATCCCCGTGTGGTACGACCTCGACGCGAAGGGCGAGATCGACTACGACCGCGTCCTCATTCCTTCCGAGGATCGCCTTCCCGTGGATCCCACCCTCGATGCGCCGGAAGGCTTCGACGAGTCTCAGCGCGATGAGCCGAACGGCTTCACGGCCGACCCGGATGTGTTCGACACGTGGGCGACGAGCTCGCTCACGCCGCTCCTCGCGACCGGCTGGCTCGATGACCCGGATCTCTTCGGCAAGGTCTACCCGATGGATCTTCGCCCGCAGGGCCACGACATCATCCGTACGTGGCTGTTCAGCACGGTCGTGCGTTCGCATCTTCTCACCGATTCGCTTCCGTGGACGGGCGCGAGTATCAACGGCTGGATCCTCGACCCGGACCGCAAGAAGATGTCAAAGTCGAAAGGCAATGTCGTGACGCCGATCGACCTTCTCGAAAAGTACGGTTCGGATGGCGTGCGCTACTGGGCGGCACGTGCCCGCCAGGGAGCGGACACGGCGTTCGAAGAGGGCCAGATGAAGATCGGCCGGCGCCTCGCGATCAAGGTTCTCAACGCCTCGAAGTTTGCGCTCGGCTTTGGCGAAGTGGCGTCGGACCCGGAGGGCACCCTTCCTGCGGACCCAGCCGCTGTCACCGAGCCGCTCGACCGCGCGATGCTCGCCTCCCTCGCGAGCGTCGTGGATCAGGCGAGCGCGGCAATGTCGAAGCTTGACTACGCACGTGCGATCGAGGTCATCGAGCCGTTCTTCTGGACGTTCTGTGATGACTACATTGAGCTCGTGAAGAATCGCGCACACGGTGCGCCTGGCGAAGGCCCCGCAGCCTCGGCTCGCGCGGCTCTCACGATTGCGCTCGAGACCCTGCTGCGCCTTTTCGCGCCGTACCTCCCGTTTGCCACCGACGAGGTGTGGAGCTGGTGGCGCGAAGGCTCGGTTCACCAGCAGGCATGGCCCACCTCGGCGCCTCTCGCCAAGGCCGCAGCCGGCCAGGACGAATCGCTCCTGCGCGTGGTGAGCGAGGCCATCATTTCGGTGCGCAAGGTCAAGAGCGACGCGAAGGTCTCGCAAAAGACTCCGATGCTGCAGGCGAATCTCGCGCTTCCCGAAGGTGCACTCGCCGAGTTCGAGAGCGTGCGCTTCGACGTGTGCGCGCTCGGCTCAATCGAGGAGCTCACGCTTGAGCCCTCGACCGACGGCGCGATCACGCTGTCGAAGGTCGAGCTCGGCGAGCCGCCCGCGAAGAAGAAGTAGGCGCGCACAGGCCGCAACACGCAGCCGATCATCGCAAGAGCCCCGAGGGGCACGGTAGGTCTTCACACCGCCGTGGTTCTCGGGGCCCTTTCGAGCGAGCAGACCGCCCCCGCCTGCGCCCCCACCTAGATCCGAGTTGTCATTATCGCAACCTCGTTGCGTTTATCGCTTGACTGTCTCGTGGTCTACTTCTAGGATCGACACCACTACCTTCCGTGGAAATGACGCCCAGTCGTTTTCTCAATGACGAGAACCTAGGAGGCCCCGTGGCGGAAGAACTGCCCCAACACCCCGATTTCCTGTGGGATAACCCGGACCCGAAGAAAACCTACGACGCGATCGTCGTGGGCGGCGGCGGACACGGACTCGCCACCGCGTATTACCTCGCAAAAAATCACGGGATGACCAACATCGCCCTTCTTGAAAAAGGGTGGCTCGCGGGCGGCAACATGGCCCGCAACACCACGATCATCCGGTCGAACTACCTGTGGAACGAATCCGCCGCGATCTACGAGCACGCGATGAAGTTGTGGGAGGGCCTCACCGAGGAGCTCGAGTACGAGATGTTCTTTTCGCAGCGCGGCGTGCTCAATCTTGCGCACACGCTCGGCGACGTGCGCGAATCGGTGCGAAGGGTCGAGGCGAACAAGCTCAACGGCGTGGACGCCGAATGGCTCACACCCGAGCAGGTCAAAGAAGTGTGCCCGATCCTCAACATCAGCGACAACGTGCGATACCCGGTTATGGGCGCGACCTACCAGCCGCGCGCGGGCATCGCGAAACACGATTGGGTGGCATGGGGCTACGCGCGCAAGTGCAACGAGCTCGGCGTCGACATCATTCAAAACTGCGAGGTCACGAAGGTTCTGTCCGACGGTGACCGCGCGATCGGTGTCGAGACCACTCGCGGGAAGATCCTCGCCCCCAAAATCGCCCTCGCGGCAGCAGGGCACACGACCACCCTCACAGATCAACTCGGGGTGCGCGTACCCACGCAGTCGCATCCGCTCCAGGCACTCGTCTCGGAGCTTTTTGAGCCGGTTCACCCCACGGTCGTCATGAGCAACCACGTGCACATGTACGTATCGCAGGCTCATAAGGGCGAGCTCGTCATGGGTGCGGGAATCGATCAATACAACGGCTACGGCCAGCGCGGGTCGTTCCACGTGGTCTCCGAGCAAATTGCCGCGGCGATCGAACTATTCCCCGTGTTCTCTCGTGCACATCTGCTGCGCACATGGGGCGGGATCGTGGATGTCACGCTCGATGCTTCCCCCATCATGTCCCTGTGTGACGTCGAAGGCGTGTACATCAACTGCGGCTGGGGCACGGGCGGCTTCAAGGCTACCCCCGCATGCGGATGGGCGTTTGCGTATACGGTCGCGAACGATCGCCCCCACGAACTCAATGAACCGTTCTCGCTCGAACGCTTTACGACCGGCCACCTGATCGACGAGCACGGCGCCGCTGCCGTCGCTCACTAACCCCTCCGCGAAAGGAAGACCAACGATGCTTCTTCTCACGTGCCCCCACTGCGGTGACCGCGACGAAATCGAGTTTCACTACGGCGGCGAGGCTCACGTGGCCCACCCCGAAAAAACCGCGGAATTGACCGATACCGAATGGGCCCACTACCTGTTCTACCGCTCGAACCCCAAAGGCGAGTACGCCGAGCGATGGCTGCACACGGGCGGCTGCCGAAAGTGGTTCAATGCCCTGCGCGACACGGCGACCCATGAGTTCCTCGCGTTCTATCCGGCGGGCGAGAAACGCCCCGAGCTGCACGGCGGCGACGAGGCCGCCCACACGATGGGAGAGACCAAGTGAGCATGCGACTATCCCCCGAGCATTCCCCTCGGTACGGCCTCGCGGACAGTGAACCCTTCTCGATCACGGTTGACGGTGTGGAGATCGAGGCATACGACGGCGACACGGTTGCCTCCGCGCTCATCGCCTCGGGCCGGATCCACACGGCCGAATCGATGTACCGACACCGACCGCGCGGCATCCTCGCCGCGGGCATCGAGGAGCCAAACGGACTCATCACGGTGCGCTCACGCGACGCGCACGATATCGACGAAACAATGCTGCCGGTGACAACCGTCCCGGCTACGCCGGGCCTCGAGACTCTGTTTGTTTCAGGGCAGGGCGCCCTCGATCCGCGTCCCGACCCGGCCCTCTACGACCACAAACACCGCCACGTGGACGTGCTCATCGTGGGCGCGGGCCCCGCCGGCATCGCCGCGGCGCGCTCGGCCCTCGCCGGCCAATGCAGGGTCGCGCTCCTCGACGATCAGCCCCTTCCCGGCGGTTCACTTCTTTCCACACGCGATGTCGAAATCGATGGTCTCAGCGGCCCCGAATGGGCACGCACTGAAATCGAGAAGCTCGAAAAGAACAGCGACTTCACCTACCTTCCGCGCACGAGCGCGTTCGGCTGCTACGACGCGAACTACGTGATCGCGGTCGAAAACCGCACCGATCACCTTCCACGCGCCAAGCGCCCCGGAGTGTCGCGCCAGCGCATGTGGCAGTTCCGCGCCGCGGAGGTCATTCTCGCGACCGGCGCCATTGAACGACCGCTCGTGTTCAAAAACAACGACCGACCGGGCATCATGCTCGCCTCCGCCGTGAGCACCTACATCAACCGCTACGGCGCTCTGCCGGGCCACCGAGCGGCACTGTTCACCACCAATGACGCGGGCTATGAGAGCGCGCTCGACCTCGCGGCGGCAGGGGCGAAGGTCGCCGCGATCATCGACGCACGCCCAAGCGTGCCCGAGCACTGCAGGAAAATCGCGCGCGAGGTGGGAGCAGCCCTCTACGCGGGCTCCGCCGTGATTGATACCGACGCGGGCGAGGGCGGGCTCCTGAGCGCCGTCACGGTGCGCGGCCTCAACGACAACACTGAGCTCACGAGCGAGGCAAAACACATCGAGGTCGACCTCCTCGCCGTCTCGGGCGGATACAGCCCCACCGTGCACCTCCACACCCACCGCCAGGGAAAAACCACGTGGAACACGGACATCGCGGGCTTCGTGCCCGTCTCCCCCGTTTCCCACCAACACCACGCGGGCGCCCTCACCGGGAAGTATTCCCTCGAGGATGCGCTCGAAGAAGGTCACCGCGCAGGTATCGAGGCCCGCGAGAAGGCTGCCGAAGCGAAAGGCTTCAACGCCGGGAAACTGAAGCGCGAGGTTGCCGAGGCAGCCGTCGGAACCTCACTGCCCCTTGACCGCTCTCCCGTGCGGCCCGTGTGGCTCGTACCCGCCAACGACGGCGACGCAGCCGAGTGGAACGAGCACTTCGTGGATCTCCAGCGTGACCAGGCCGTCGCTGAAATTATGCGCGCCTACGGTGCGGGCATGCGCAGCATCGAGCACATCAAGCGCTACACGTCGATTGGCACTGCGAACGATCAGGGCAAAACCTCAGGCGTAAACGCGATGGCGATCCTCGCGGCCGCGCTCGGCGAAGATAATCTCGAGAAGGTCGGCGTCTCAAACTACCGCGCGCCCTATACGCCCGTGCCGTTTGGGGTCATCGCGGGCCGCGAGCGCGGCGACCTCTTCGACCCAGCACGCCTCACGTCGATTCACCCGTGGCACCTCGCCCACGGCGCGAAGTTTGAGGACGTGGGCCAGTGGAAGCGCCCCTGGTACTACCCGCAGGGAGCGGAATCGATGGACGCCGCGGTGCGCCGCGAGTGCGCGGCGGTCCGTGAATCCGTCGGTTTCATGGACGGCACCACGCTCGGCAAGATCGAGATTCGCGGGAAAGACGCAGCGGAATTCCTCGATCGCGTGTACACGAACTCGTTCCGCCTGCTCAAGGTCGGCATGGGGCGCTACGGCGTGATGTGTACGCCCGACGGGATGATTTTTGACGACGGCGTGACGATGAGGGTCGCGGACGATCGCTTCCTCATGACGACCACCTCGTCGGGCGCCGCGAAGGTTCTCGACCACCTCGAAGAGTACTCGCAAACGGAGTGGCCCGAGCTCGACGTGACATTCACGTCGGTGACCGAGCAGTACGCGACGATCACGGTCGCCGGCCCGAAGTCACGCGCCGTCATCGAAAAGGTTGTCCCGAACATCGACGTTTCCGCCAAGGGCTTCCCGTTCATGGCATTTCGCGACACGACCCTCGCAAACGGTATTCCGGCGCGCGTGTGCCGCATTTCGTTCTCGGGGGAGCTCTGCTTCGAGATCAATGTCGAGGCTTTCTACGGGCTCTACGTGTGGGAGGCCGTCGAGGAAGCTGGCCGCGAGTTTGGCATCACCCCCTACGGGACGGAAACGATGCACGTGCTGCGTGCCGAGAAGGGCTTCATCATTGTCGGTCAGGATACGGATGGCACGGTTACCCCGCAGGACGCGGGAATGGACTGGGTCGTGTCGAAAAAGAAGGAGGAGTTCCTCGGTAAGCGCTCCTTCGCTCGCGCCCACACCGCTGCTCCGGGTCGGCGCCACCTCGTGAGTGTTCTTCCAGTCGATCGCCGGCTGCGCCTTCGCGAGGGCGCGCAGCTCGTCGAAAAGGGAACGGACCTCACGGTTCGCGATGCGGATGTGACGACTCCGCTCTTGCCCGGCAACGGGCAAATCGAGGATATCGGCTTCGTGACGTCGAGCTACGACTCGGTGGCGCTGGGCCGCACGTTCGCTCTCGCGCTCATCGAACGTGGCCGTGAGCGCGAAGGCGAAATCATCTCGAGCCCCGTGGACGGCCGCCTCGTCGACGTAGAAATCGGGCCCCTGTGTCTTTTTGATCCGGAAGGAGAGCGCCGCGATGGCTAACGCTCAGTTGAAAGAATTTCGCCGCACGCCCGCCGCGCACCTTGCGGGCGCGATGGAGGCGGCGCGTGTCGTCGGCCCGCGTTCCGTGGCACTTCGGGAGCTAGATTCACCGCTGCAGGTAGGGCTTCGCGCGAAGCCGGGGAGCGAAAGTGCACGCGCACTTGAGAGTGTGCTCGGC
>OKMY01000130.1_pt1 | contig 37520 bp, 39 predicted proteins | sample 1614131 | NCBI WGS metagenome assembly OKMY01 (sample SAMN04436908, study PRJEB24849) | human gut metagenome | biome: human gut; feature: NICU; material: stool | host: Homo sapiens | place: USA: Saint Louis, MO | collected 2012-04-20 | reverse complement strand
GCATGGCCCGCGCTGCATTTACAGGTTTCTGTAACTGACTGGTCGCCCCTCCGCACAGGGGGATTCACCACATCAATAATTTAGGATGCAAACATTCAAAGTGTCAATATCTGACCATACCGCCAGCGCCTCTGCCATAATATAAGCCAGCAACAGCCCACTTAAATTGTATGCATTCTAATACTTGAAGCTATTGCAAAGCCCTGACTCAATGCAGCACCCACTGATATCAGGTAAATACGAGGTAAGTAAAATGCTGTCTACTGATAACCAAAGAATTTCAGAGATTTTTGAACGTTTGGCAGAAATAGCAGCTAAAACTTCCGAATTAACAAGTAATCCCAATCTATCCCCTGCTCAAAAGCAGGCAGCGTGTGACAGTTACTTTCGCGAACATGATCAGTTAACAACCGAAGCCCTGAAGATCTTCAAAATATTACTAAAAATCCCCGGTGAACGCTGAAGCCTGTGAGATTACGTATGCAACACGACGATATGACAGGGGTATTGATGCAGCGCATCTCGCGAATACCCCTGTCGTATCGCCGGAAAGCAAAAACCCCGCACGGGCGGGGTCTTCGTTATATTCAGATTGTCGCTTTTTGTCGCTGCCGAGTGGCGCAGCTCTGCCAAGCATGAAGGGATTATCTAACTTTCTGGCCCGTTTTCAATACCAAACAGGAAACATAGCACTTTTTGCTAATCCGCATGAATCGCCTTATGAACGGAAAGGAAAGCTTTTGCTCTGAATATTTCAAGGCACCAGCGCACTCTTTTCCGGGCCTCACTGTCTGTTAACCATGGCGCCACCAGCTGTATTTCCCGTGTTATGTCTGAGATTTTTTTGCGGGTGGTGTAATAGTTAACGCCAACGAGATAAACCGGATCACCCGTTTCAAATATCGCCAGTACACATCGTTCAACAAATTCAACATCATCCTCAGTGATCGCAGCGTCAATGGCGACCGTTGCAGGCTTCGGCCACAAAATGGCATGCGCCCTGCTTAATGCCTGTCGCCCGCGATACCCTTCACTTCTTGCCTGCTCGATTGCTGCCGTAAAGCGTTCTAATGCTTTATCTGACCAGTGATCACCCTTCATTCCTCGCCAGCATGAATGTCCTGATGGTTTACGCGGGGCAGCACCTCCTCTCATCCCTTCCCCCCAAACAGTAAGCAGAGATTTTATCCAGGCGGACTGAATGCCACTAAGGGGAGTGAATCGGCCCAGCCAGCTTTTGCGCGGGGCGGCGGCCACTGTTTCTAATCCTGCACGGTGCAGACGGCGTTGACGTGGTGTCATTCTGTTCTTCTCCTTACTACGCCAGAACGCCGAGCGCGTATGCCCGGTCCAGCAATTTAATAATCAATACCGGCTGGGTGCCGTATTCACGCTCAAAAGCGGCAGGGTCATGGTGCAAAGCGCGGTGGTGCTTGCGGCATAATGGGATCGTAAAAACATCGTGGGCCTTGGTGCCTACGCCGCCCTGCCCCCAGCCAATAAGATGGTGTGCATCATCTGCAGGCTGCCCGCAGCACATACACGGCTGTTTTTTCACCCATGAGATAAAGTCAGCTGATAACCATCGGCTCCGCTTAGGTCTCGCGAATAGTGTCGCCGGTGCAACAGGATCGACGTTCACAGGAACCAAAGGTTTGCCCGGCGTTGTTATTGCCGTTGGCCTGATTGCTTTTTCGAGACGGGGAGAAAGAATGCTGGTGGCCGGTACCGACGGAACAATCTCACTCTCCCTGTAAACCGATTTAATGCCATCGTCTTTAATACGCAGGGATCGGCGCGCCATTTCTTCTGTAATTTCATCGCCAATCCCGGCGCCTACCGCCCACCAGCATAGCTCCGCCAGTGACAGTAATCGCTGAGCATCCAGCCCAAGCGCGATGCGGGCAGTGTCGATTATCCAGTCAGCGTTATTAATGCCTGCCAGTTGATCGAGGGTTTGTTCTGTTTGGTTTTTCAGCTCATTATCACAGTGCCAGCATGCGATTATTACACCCGTCGAATGGCGAAACGGGACGAGCTCATGGTGATGGTAATCGGAATGTGTCCACTGACAGTTTTTAACCTGCCTACGCAACCATGACTCGAGGGCACTAACCCCACCAGCTGCAGTGATAACTGCCTTCTTCATGAAAAAAGGTCTGATCCCCACATCATCCCGCAACGGCTGCCGGGCATCAGGAAGACGTCCACTGGGTATCTTTTTCATGCTTGCCGGCGGCATTTCAACAAGAACCCGGCCGGCACCGAATAACGGCATTAATTCACTACCCGGCTTAAGCAGCACAATTCCAAGATGGCGTGCAATATCCACGTTAAGCAAAGCTCGCATCAGTCCCTCCACATCTTCTGTATGTAGGTCCTGTCAATCCGTGGCGGCTTCTTCGATTCCGGCAACAACACGCGGATCTCCCACGATGCAAAGTCTCTGGATAAGCTCTTCTCAACCACACAGTTATTTTTACGGTATCGCTCCACCAGCTCTGTAGCCTCAGCCTCTGAAAGCTGTTCGTGTAAAAACCAACTTTTCTTCATGGCTGATCACCGAACAGTCGCAAAAACTCAATCGCTCTTTCCCGCGCTCCGGGTTCTTCAGCGATCATTTCCTGCAGCAGCTGCACGGCGAGCATAGGCTCCTTTCGCCCGACGATTGAAATTCCTCTGGAGACACGGCGAGAGAGTTTTATAAAATTTTTTCTCTCTAACGCACGCAGATGCAACAGGACAGCATTAGACGAGCTAACGCCGAGCATATCGGCCAGCTCAGATAGCGTAGGTGGGTAGCTATGCTGATTGATGTAGGCCACCAGCAGATCGAAAACTTCCTGCTGTCGAAAAGTTAGTTTTGAAGACGAAAGCAAACCGGCGCTCGATGAAGGAGCACCAGTCTGATGGGATTTTGATACTTCGGTGGTTTGCGTCATGGTTTCTCTCCGCGACGCAGCAGGTATAGGTTGTTCAGGCCTATGACGGGAGTGTAACAGAGCCCGGAGGAATCTGGTAACCCCCTCCGGTCTTTGCTCTTTCAATCATCTGCGAAAACAGCGAGAGAGTCCCCACGATCTCATCGGGCTGCAGAGGCATAAACGAAACAGTATCGCCGCGCCGGTACATCAAAGCGCGCTCACATACAGGAAAGGATGTCAGACGGGCAACGATCACACCATCGTCGCATCTGATAATTGCATAGCCGGTGTTCGGCATTTCTTGTTTTTTACCCACAGCAAAATCCTCAAAATAAACCAGGTAAGTCACTGGGCCTCAACTTAACAGAACCAGTCATCAGCGCTTTCCCAGGTATCCTGAAGGATTTCTTCGATACGTTTTTTATCTCCGTCCATTCCACCAAGCACGGTTAACCCATCAGAGCTGGCCCGGCGAATCACAAGTCGGCAGTTATTAAAGTTTTGATCCAATCGCCGCAGTAGCTCCTTCTCCAGAGCAGGCACAGCGCCATCCGGCAATTTTTTTTGGCGATCAATTGTGATTTCCACTTTCATAACTAGCTCCTCACGCAAACACTGTATAAATAAACAGTATACCTGTTGAATGAAATGTTCAAGCCCTTGATATCAGTTTTTGTTAATCACATGCCCATGTTTAACTTGAAGTTTTCCCCAAAAAAACAAAACCCGCCGTAGCGGGTTTGGGTTAAATCACGGGGTTCGGGTCTTCCTCGACGTAATTTGCCCGGTTGATCAGGAACGTTAAAACGCCCTTCACGTCCACATCGTCCAGGGCATCGCCCTCTATCGCTTCATCATCTGAAGTTATGAGTGCGCGACCGCGAACAATGCCAAACTGAATTATCCCGCAGAAAGAAATCAGTACGTGATCTCCCTGCTTAGGACGGCGGGAAACATCAACAACGGCGAAACCCGCGCTCGTCTCTAACACGCGGCAATTAGCGTCAATCTGGCACAGTCTGTTTATAGTAAGTGTTTGTTCTGCTTAGTCTTTAGCTGGTGATGGGAAGCCCATAATAAAAAACCTCACACAAATACTGTATATATAAACAGCATTATCATGTGAGGGTTTAGTCAACTAAGCCGCAACTCGCTTCTGGCACAATTCAGGTAAGTTAGCCCTCACAAGAGCCTCTGCGAACGGAGGCGGCACAGTGTTGCCGCAGCGCGCAACTTGCCTATCCTTCGCATACTTAACGCCGTGGTAATTCTGGTCGATGATGTACCAGTCCGGTAACTCTCATGGTTAATTGAGAAACAATAAACCCGCCGAAGCGGGTTTAGGCTTTTATTTACGCTGCCTTCTTAGAAGAGCAGTTGCAAAGAGGAATAGGGAAAGGTCTTCCCTTCTTGGCGTGACGTACCACCCCATCTACACATACGGTGTAGCGGAAAATGATCTCGCAAGAACTTCCACATTTGCGACAGGTTCCCATAGCCATGGCTTCTGTTTCCCTGCATACCTGTAAACCCATACAGATTGCACTTTGTTGGGAGAACCACTACACTTCGCTCGTCAAAGAAGAGTGTTGCGGTTGGATTACCTCCATACTCACCGGAATGTGTTAGCGCACTTTCCGCCCTCGAAAGCCCTGTTAGCGCAGGGCTTTCAATTAAGCATTTACTATCCATTTTTTGTACTTATTAATAACTACACTATTCAGATACAACTGGTTACTTATACTGCACAAAAGGAAATTGTAAATCAGCAGGTAACGTCAAATTATCAACTTCACCTGATTTATATGTCATAAATTCAAGCTGGTACCGTTTATACAATCGTTCTTCTTTACGAGTAAATTGATCCTCTTGTAAATCCGAAACTGTTTCAACGTCCACATTTTCAATGCCTTGCAGTATTTGACGCAATTGCTCCTTCAACTCATCCAATTTAGGTTTAATTTCCCTATTAAACTTCCTATGTTCAGCACCATTTTCTATAGCTGGTGTAACGATAAGTGCTGACACAGAATAGCGTTCAGCTTTATCTATTTGTGAAAATGGCGTTATACGGAAAAATACACCGGCACATTTTTCAACTAGAGTTTGATCAGAGTAGAATCTTTCTAACAATTTCTTTTTACTCTTCAATCTCTCATTCCATTCATCGGGGAAAACTGGCTGTCTGATTCGTTCAGTTAACCAATTTAACATTGTCTCGAGGCCAAAAACAGGCCATTTGACATCTAAATTTATTGATGACTGAAGAAAAACGTCCCGCCTCATATGAACTATTGATAATGCATTGGTTTCAAAAAAAATTGACTGGCCATTAACTTCTAAAGGAAAATGGTACTTTCGCGGGTTTTTACAAAATTTAAAATTACCATCACCCCCAACTTTCTCACATTTCCAACATACAATCAAATTAACCCAAGGTTCTTGAATGAAGTCATCTGAAATCAAGGCACAATCGTACAAGACAGGAACAAAATAGATATCATTTGCATCTTCAATCGATACCAGAAACTCTTTGAGCTCTGAGGGTATATATTCTAACAGTCCTTCATTTTGGGATAAGCAAACAAAGGCCCCCCTTTCCCAGCCAGCATTGATAAGATCAGTTCTACTTTGTTCCATGATAAAGCTCACTTAACTCAGTATCAAGAAAGAAGTTGTCTTTTGTAAAATCCATCAATTTCAGTATAATACTTTTCATACACGGAAATCATTGACTCAAAAGAAAGCGGTTGCGTTGTGAAAGCTTGAGTAAATTCTTGTTTGCGCCCCTTCCCAAATGTCATTTTCGAAATATAAGGCGCATGTCCATCATCAATCTCACCAGCAAAATTATTGAGTACTTTTAAATTATCCAAAACCTTAATATGAGGCGTTGAATTGGGATTATTCTCCCAATTGTAAAGGGTTTTTCTCTCAACATTTAAAACGCTTGCCCATTGCGCCTTTTTAAATCCAAATTTCTTTTGCAACTCAGAACTTAAAGCATGAATTTGAGATTTGCTTCCGCCATCCTCTTCAGATGCGAAAGTAACGTTATTACTTTGAATGTCTTTGTTTATCTGGCATTCAATCGACAAATGATCTATTAGTGATGTAGCATCACTATTACAAGAAAAAGTTACTGCGGCAAATAGCAGTAGACTTTTAAAAAAGCCAAAACTGCTCCATCCAGTCACATTGTCATTTTCAACGTATGAAGCGCGAGCGTAACCTGTTGAATGGTAATCATAGACAACATAAGTCATACTGCCTCCTTTAAATCGTAATGATTTCACTGTAAAACTTATTAGCACTGTCTCTAAGTGAAGATAATGTACTAATAATGTTCACCAAGTCATATTTAATTAGGGAATTACTTGGTTTGTGAGAATCCATATCCAAATGTGCCCAAGGGCCTTCGCCGGTTTTATTCGCAAATTTAGGGTCTAGCGTGGCAGCAAACTGTTCTATATCCGGTGGTAAAAATGCACCATTCACAGTAATACCGCTGTTAAGTCCCATCCAACCAGCATCCGTTTTGTACCTAGCAGAAAGGTTTGAGCCTGCCGGGTTATAATTACCTATTTTTGGCTGCAAAAATTCAGTTCGTCTATAAACTTTATCAAATGATCGATTCCCATTCATTGAAAATTTGTTCAAAAATCGCATTCCTAAGAAACCAGTATGATAGATTGGGAATATTCTCGCCAAGGTATCAAGAATCTCTCTCATTCTCATTTCGAAACTATGGAACTTATCATAACTGTTTGTATATAAAAACAAATCACTCGTTGTTACTCTGATTCCCCAGTTTCTCTCAGCAGATACTAGTGTCAAAGTTGGTATTTCAATCTTATTAACCTTTTGCCCCTCTGGACCAAACTGAATTTCAAAAGTCTCAGCAGCTTGCGCTGCTTGTAGAAATGGATACTCTGCTCGTAAGTTTTCTTGAATAGCATCTCTCACTTGAGCAAACTTCGTCTGGGTGACCTCACCAAACTGCACTCTACCTAATACGAATACAAGATCGTTACTCATTTTGCCTTCCTTTCGGTGTCTCTTTATCATGATTTTACACACTTCCATCAGCCTTGCACTTTTTTTTACACACTTTTTTCCACTTTTGTTAGATCCTCTTTACGAAGAGGGGATCTAGGAGGAAATCGAAGGCGCGTGGCGGCTTTCTGCCTCAGTGGCTACACCTAATTAATTTACATAATTTTCAGACAGATACAAAATAGAGCCATCAATAAATCTCCGCTTTGGTGCCAGTTAAAACAGCCATGCCGGCATAGTAGCTCATGCTATGCTCGGGGCGCTTGTGCGGCAAAAAGATACCAGGGCGAAGCCACAACTCAATAAAACGCGATTTGCTGTTTTCAACGCGAAGAGATGCTTTCACGCTCCTCACACCTACGATTCGAAATGTCTGATGCTCGCGATCAAGTTCGGTGATATATCGCTGCGCCTTCTCCAGCTCCTCTACCAGCGCATCAATATCTTCTAACTTTACGAACAGAACGTCGTGGCCGAACTCTTTTGCATGGGCTGAGCGGCGCTTGAGGCTGGCTAACAGTCGAGAGATATCAGTCATGCTGCACCGCCTTCTACGCGCTTGAACTCGATAACCCAAACCCAGCTGTTGGCTTTCCAGCTTTCGGCGCCATAGATGGATTCCCAAAGCGTGGCAAATTTGTTGATATGACTTGCCTGCATTGCTCCCTGCTCACCGAGTGATGTCCATTCACTTTCAGGAACGCCTTTAGCAGCAAACCAGACAGCAATCCCTACGCCCTCAGCTCGGGCATCCTCTTCGCTGATAACGTTCAACCGCTCAACGCGCACGTCCGTGATCTCCAGCAGAATGCGACTGGCCCAGCGCGGCATGTGGATGCTGGGACGCCAGCGGCCTTCTTCTGGCCAGTCTGCTGGAGTTGTGGCGCGGTACGCTATGTCGTGGCTGTTCTGGTCGATGTTGTAGCGCGCCCACGTCTCACGCACCCAGATGCGATCACCGACGCCTCCGAACGGGCATGAGATAGCACCCAAAACAGGGTTCATTCCTGTGTGGTCTTTTTCGTCGAGCACAACGAAAATTTCTTCTCCGTTGATGTCCCATTCCTTGCAGAACTTCACGGCGCCGTCAGTCCCTTTAACAATCCGCCGGGTCTGCGTCTTCCGGACGTCGAGAATGGCGCGCACCATCTCACCGTTAAAAATCATTCCGCGCTCAGTCATTCCAGGCCTCCAGCTCGTTCTCGATTTCTTCGTCGATTTCGGCGTTGGTCGCATCTTCATTCAGGAAGTCGCGCGCTTCTTTGAGATACTCTTCACGGCGATTCCGATACCACTCCGAGAATTCAGGAGTCCAACCCTTCAGGGAACCGTCATAGTCAACCTTGGCATTACGTTCAGCCATGCTCTCAACCATGCTGTAAGCAGTAGTGAGCGCCGCTTCGCGGATATACCCACGAAGGTCACGCTTGCGCCAGTATGGATTGCGCTTTGAGTCGCAGAGTGGTTTAAATTCAACTTCCCAGCGGCGGATACAACGTGCATTAAGTGATTTGCTCATTTTTAAAGTCCCTTTGTGCGGTGTTCTTGTAGCAACTGTTCGAACCTCATTCGGATCGGGTTACCGCAGCCAAACGGCATATCGTTAACTCTCCACGTAGGGGAGCCATCTTTAGTGCCCGTCCGGACAATTCGTCCGGTCCCCGCCAGCTGCTTAACCTGTCCACTGACAGAACTGCCACTACGCCCCATTGCTTTGGCTATTTCGCCGGACGTCATATCCGGGTTGGCTCTGAGGAACTCAAAGGCGGTTATTTCATTGCGATATCTGGATTTGATTTTTTTGGTCATGGTCAAAACTCGTTTACTTGGTTAAACCTGCCGCCTTGCGGCGTTTGTACTCTTCCATCAGAAGCTGTGCTGGTGTTGGCCCTGCCGGATGTCGCGGCGCTTCAAGCTGTCGGCGAATCGGTGGGATCGAGAATCCATTAGCCAGATGCTTCGTCCATTTCGTGAGTAAGTTTTCTGCCAGTTTTTTCAGCTCTCCCTCCGTCAGGTTCCTCTCAACTCCAGTTCTGCGCATCTCAATGCAAATGTGATACAGAACATCCTGTTTCCATGGGTATTTGTCGCTTCCCGAATATCGATAAGATTCGTTTCTCCAGCGTCTGTACTCCGCCATCACTGCATCGGATGTCAGATTGAATGGGTTAGCACCGCTGGCAGACACCAGCGCAACGAACTCAGCAAGATCCGGCGGCCATGTGCTGCCTGCGGCGCAACGCTCCATGCACTGCCGGCAAACCACCGTAATCTGGGCTTCACTCATCGACCCAATCTGAGCGATCCAGAGTTCTGATGGTTCCTCTCCGTTCTTCAGGATCCATCGGTTCGAAAAGATTTCGCCCATCACTTCCCATAGGCGCCACGCCGCTTCTACGGCCGTCTGATCCAGCAATGCGCAACCGTTGCTCACGGGCGGCTCGAATCTGTTGAACAGCTCTGGATGCTGCAGGCTCTGCTCGTACTCCCACATGATCGTTACTCCCGTTCGCTGGTTTTTTCTGGCGGACTTCCGCACGGTTAAGATGTCTTGCTAGTTTTTGCTCCCACTGGACCTGGTGAAACGCCCTGCCTTCAGCCTGCCAGTACGCGATGAAGCTGCTTAACTCGGCAGCAAGATTTATCCCCGGTCTTAATGGCATTCCCCAAATCGTTGCCAGTCGGGGAAAATCCTCGGAAGGCTTCCATCCGAAATACATCGCAAATTTTCCGAAAGCTTGTGTTTCACCAGGAACTATTCCCGGTTGATTCGGATAGTCAGGCACAACTGGTTCGACCAGATCCCTATGTGTGGGGGTTATATCTTTTGGTTCCTCTGGTAGATTCCGGATCCCGTTTTTGGGATCGTTTGACGGAAAAAACGGGATCGTTTGGTTGTTTTGTGTACAGGAAACAGCCCCGTTTTCGGGTTCCTTTTCTGCTGTAACAACCCCGTTTTCGGGTGTGTTTAAACGATCCCGTTTTTGGTAATGTTCCCGTTTTTGGGTGTGTTCAATTTCGGCAACGCTTTCTTCCACACCAAGAAGCCTGTAAACCGGGATTTGTTTAGTCTTTCCACGCCGTTCACCTGTATCTTCAATAAGCCCGATCGAAACCAGATACTGCAGGCTCGACTGGACCGTTTTCTTATCCAGCTCAGTTGCTTCTGCCAGCGCAGGAATGGATGGAAAAGCACAGAGATCAGCTCCGCACATGTCGGCCATCCAGGTCAGAACAGCTTTTGCAGAGGACTTCCCTGTCTTGACTTTTTTGGCCCATCGCATTGCGTCAATGCTCATGAAGCCCCCCTATTTTTCTGTACGGTACTCATTGTCAAAACTAGATTAAAAAAACTGTGGCGCTACGGCGCTTATGCTCGCCAGTAGTGGTCCCGCCGCATCTGCAGGAAGCATGTTAAAAAGTGCAATTGCTGCCTCCCGAATTTCACGCTCTAATTTTTGTAACGGAGCGCCAAGCAATTTTGCCTGGTGCGCTTCGCTGCACTCTTTGATTGCATGAGCCACCAGCTCGCTTTCAGTCAATCCACGTTTCAATTTGTGTTTGCGCGCAATCTCAATAGGCATCGCATCAACGATCGCTCCTGAAAGCTGCATGACGTAACTGGTGTACTTCTCTGATCCAGATTCGTTTTTCAGATAGCGGTACAGATTCTGTTTATTAACGCTGATGCCGCGACCGTTTTGTTTCTCCCATTGTTCGGCCACCAGCTGTGCGACGTGCTCCTGCGCGCGCCCGGGTAAGGTTGCCTCCCACTCACGAACTGCTGCAAAGATGGTCCGGCATTTAACGCTGTCCCGACGCCGTGGTGAATACTGATTTTCCGTTTTCTGTTGCATACCCAACATAGGAGTATGATTTTTGAAAGATATGGTTTGCATGTTTAGTCCTTTGGAAGTCCGTCAGTCGGGTTTGGGTAGAGATCGGGTCTAAGCTCATGAGGCGTTACTTGCCAATCCAGAACCCTGCATGCGTTGAGTACCTCAGTACTTGCAACCTGAGTTCGAAACCAAACCGATACTGTTTGAGAGTTCTTCCCCAAACGGCGAGCTAGTTCAGATTGACTGCCACAAAGGGAAATGATTTTCTTTTGAACGGTTTCTTGCATGTTTCCTCCTAAAAATTTGTCACATATTTGATAAATAATTTGTCAATGTCAAGAAACTTAATCAGTCACAAGTGCTAAGAAACTTTGTATGCTTGATTACTGGTTTGATTTGGATGCGAATATGAACTTCGAAGAACGGCTGTTAAGAGCTCTTGATGAGGCTGGCATATCTCAATCTGAGTTAGGCCGGCGAGTGGGTGTAAACTCTCAGACAGTCAGTAACTGGTGCAATACAGGTAACTTCCCGCGAAAGGAAAAGTTAGAGTTATTCCCGCAAGCACTTGGAAAACCACTGTATTGGTTCTTTATGACGGATGAAGAAGAGTCTTCATTACAGGCTGTCACAGCCAGCAAAACAGTACTAAATCAGAAGCAATTAGAGTTATTAGAAGTATTTGATCAACTTCCTGAAGTGGAGCAGGACAGATTTATTGAACTAGCGAGAACGCGACTGGAAGAGTTAGATCGGTTTATGGCTGAGTTCCTGAGTAAGCGAAAAATCCCCCCTCCATTCGAAAAAGACTAAATCTTGCCACTGAGAAGGCCGCTAACAGCGGCTTTTTTTATACCTAAAAACCACCAAATCTCACACAAAAACAATCATATCCATTTTTTATGTCATAAAAACATTGATAACTGACATATTTATTTGTAGTCTGATATTACAAATTCAGTCATCGAGGCAGGAAGCCCACGAAGTAGCTGCCGGCGGCATACGAAACACCGGATGAGATGACGACCAGAAGAATTCGCAGCAGGTTTAAACGTTCCGCCGGCCGGCGTTACAGGCATGAGATAGGACATCACTATGAGAATAGATATATCCAAGATAGGGAAAATTTACTTTTTACTCGTCTCCCCAATCAAACTCTCTGTCGCGCAGGATTTGGAGGCCCGATTCGGAGACCGCGTAATCATTGCAGCTTTTAGTACTGATATCACGTCCATGGGCCTTGCACCAGGTGATGAAATCGTAAGTGCTGGCTACCACCTTCACAGCCTGGATACCGCTGTTTTCGTAGCGCTCCACCATGCTATCGGTGCGGATACGCCAGTCGTGGTAGTCAAAGGGAAGGACGTAAGCATCTGAAAGGATTTTTTGGAATTCTTCATAGTGAGCGGGATTTTCGTACCAGAAGACAGGTATAGGGCTACGAGACATTTTGCTCTCTTTTATTTGGCTGTGTGAGAGCGCCAAGAATACCACCGAGCCTGAAGTGGTGAAAAGACAGGCATGACGACTAGTAGGTTTTGCAATGCGGTGAATGCGGCTATGCGCACGCGGCACAGTTAAAAAATAAACATGGCGGTTATTCACATGTTGTGGGGAAAAAGTTGTCGGCGGTAGTTGTTAACTGGCTGCCGTCACCGGGAGGCACCCGGCGCCGCATTGCAAAACCACATCCTAATACTGAGTTAACTGGAGATAACTATGAAGGATTTTGCCCGAGTACCTACCGGGAACCAGGCGACTCGCCTGAACTGGTTCGAGGTGAGACTACGCCAGCTGTGTTACTTGCTGGCGCAGAAAGGAAACCCTGAGGCTGAAGCATGAATATCCTGTTTGCCCTTGTCATCAGCGTGTGTGCTCTCACTGGTGAATGCTCTGATGTTCTGATCGGTGTTTATCCATCAGAGGCCAGTTGCAACAGCAACGCCGATGAACAAAAAGTACAGGGCCAGTGCCTCCCCTACCGAAATACACAAAACATGGCTGACGACCAACAGCCTGCAGTGAATTTTTGAATCGAGTTTTGACCAATGGCCGTTACGGCCGGAGAAGTGATTATGGAATTTGGAATGAAACGCGTTCTGGCATCTGTCCAAGCCGCCGCCACTTTGAATAAGCTCTATGACGGCTCGCCCGTTTCACTGACGGCCATCAGTAAAGAGTCAAAGCTGTCTACTTCATACCTTGAGCAAATCTTCAAAAAGCTGCGGGCGGGTAACCTGGTTATTTCACAGCGTGGCCCAGGTGGTGGTTATAGCCCCCGCGGCGATGACATCACCGTTACAGAAGTGATCACAGCAGTATCCAAACTGCCAGCCCATAAAACTTTTGAGCCTATCCTGCGAGCGCTTGACGACGTTCGCGTATCACAGCTGCTGCGGGGCGATTCGCCAGCCCCATAAAGCACAAAACCCGCGCAAGGCGGGTTAAGTACCCGGTCAGCCGACCAAAGCTTTCCGGAATCGAGTTTTGACCAATGACCACCACCAGGGCGGCTGCCATCAGCTGCCGGGTATCTTACAATCCAAAGGAGCCCAAACGCAATGAACAACTACCCGTATCTCATTAAAGCTAAGGCAAAAGCAAACGAAGCGAAAAGCCTCTTCTGCTGGTTCTCTGCTAAATCCGATTCTCGCGCCGAGCGCAAAATCCTGGACATCCTGGAAGACGCTGAAATTAACGTTGGCCGCGGCGCCAGCCATCAGCTGCCGATCCGCACCAACTGGCTCATCGTTGATGACTTACCGGAAGAAGGTGTACTGGATGACACCTGGTGCGATCGTTACGAGCTTGGTGGTGAAGACGGGCTGACATGGCAAAAAATCGTTGCGCCGGCGGCTGCTGAACCACAGCCCTCCAGTAAACCAGAAAACGATATCTCTCCTGCAAATAGCGATGAAGAGGACTATTCGAACAATGAAGAAGCACTCTTCAACCTAGCAGAAATGTCATTCCGCACGCAGCTGCTTGCCCAGTATATGGCCGACGAACGTCACGTGTATCACATTAGCATTCCTCATCGTAACCGCCTTTCAGCGATGGAAATGGATACGGATAATCACGGTGTGCAGAATCTGCTGCTGACAGCAGAAAATATTCCGGAGCTTAAAAAATATGATATGCCTGGCCTGTGGAAATTTACCAACGCATTTAAGAGCGTATTTCCTGTGGGGAAACGCCATGAGCTCGGCAAGCAAATTCAGTTCGCCAAATTGTGGCTTGAAACGTCGCACATCGACCGCGGGATCCTTACAAAGGAATGGGCTGCTGGAAACTATATCACCTCAATAAACAAAACAGATACCGGCGCCAATGCTGGTGGCGGTAACAAAACGGACCGCAATCCGGATTATCAGCATTCGCTGGATACTCTGGACATAGAGATCGCCCTTGCGACGATGCCTATGGATTTTGATATCTACAATTTTCCGGCATCAGTCCACCGCCGCGCGAAGGAAATAGTACAGAAGAAAGAAAGTCCATTTAAAGAATGGTCTGCAGCATTACGGAGCACACCAGGCATCCTTGATTATTCCCGTGCAGCGATTTTTGCACTGATCAGGGAAGCATCCAGTGGAATAACTCCTTTTCCAGATCGGTTGCGTGGCTACATCAACGCGAATCTGACTGAACATAAGCATGATACCCCAAGCGCTGAAACGCTTGCCAAGGCGGGGCATATTCCATCTGCTGCAGTCACTCTGGATGCAATAAACCAACCAATCGCCGGAGAGGATAGCAGCGCAAAGCTGGAAACACTCTCCTCCGACTTTAAAGCAGTTGGTACCGAACTGGTAAAAGAGGCTCAAAAGCAACGTCCAGACGCTAATCAGGTTCTGGCCTCCGAGCGCGGCGAATATGTTGAAGGGATTAGCGACCCTACGGATCCGAAGTGGGTAACCGAAGACCTTACCAAGACTAGGCAGCCTGAAGTTTCAAAAATTGGGGACGGAGTATTTTCCATTGACGGTCTTGTTGACGTTACGGGCAAGGTTAACCAAAAAGAAAAAACAGATGAAGTTGTTCATCGAACGGATGCTGTAGATATTGAATCCGGTCATCATAATAAGGAGGAAGATCAGCCAATTGATTATGTTCACGTTATGGTTGATCTGGAAACCATGGGTAAAAAACATAACGCCCCTATCGTCGCTATTGGTGCGGTTGTTTTTGACCCAGCAACCGGCTCTATTGGAGAAAGTTTCTATAAAGTCGTATGCCTTGAATCCTCTGTGAACTGGGGCGCCGTAATCGATCCATCAACTGTTATCTGGTGGCTTAAGCAGTCCTCCGAAGCACGCTCTGCGATCGTAAATGATGACGCTATCCCGTTGCAGGATGCATTACTCCAGTTCAGAGAGTTTGTTTCTGATAATGTCGCTGGTGGGAGCAAAAAGGCGCAGGTATGGGGTAACGGTGCGTCATTCGACAACTCTATTCTGCGTTCTGCTTACGATTGCATTGCTGAAGATTATCCGTGGGAATACTGGAACGATCGGGACGTACGAACAATGGTAGAGCTCGGCCAGGCCATTAGCTTCGACCCCAAAACAACGATCCCGTTTGAAGGGTCTCGTCACAATGCCCTCGCTGATGCTATTCATCAGGCCCGCTATGTATCAGCGATCTGGCAGCGAATAATTGCCGGCAATCATGTGCTGCAAAAATTGTTGCAAAACTGATTTTTTATTTTCAGGTACAGGCCCAGCAATGGGCCATAATGAGGTAAAACATATGCTCCAGATGTTAACCCTTGAAGAGTGGGCAAACGAGAAATACAGAAGCAATCCTCCAAGTGTTTCCACTCTCAGGAATTATGCTAAACAGAATATGTTTTCTCCCCCAGCCAAAAAAGAAGGTCGATTCTGGCGCGTCAGGGAGGATGCTGAGTTGGTCGGTACATTGACCACTCCTGTAGTAAAGAAAAGCGACCCTGTTCTTTTGCAGAGGATTTTGAACGATGGCTGCCAGACCACGTAAAAATAATATATCTATTCCAAATTTATACCCGCTCTTCAGTAGAAAGGTTAATAAAGTATACTGGCGTTATAAGCACCCGATAACTGGTAAGTTTCATAGTCTAGGAACAGACGAAGCAGAGGCCACGGCAATAGCTATTGAAGCAAATAAAAGACTGGCGGAACAACAAACCCGCCAGATAATGGCAATCACTGACAGAATTTCCACCAGCTCAGGAAAATCAATATCAACTAACACTTGGCTTGAACGTTACTGGAAGATTCAGCAGGAAAGATTAAAGTCCGGAGATATTAAAGAAAACACTATCAAACAAAAAGCAAAACCAGTATCTCTGCTTAAGGAACGGGTAGGAATGAAATTAATATCCGCTGTCAATGTTCGAGATGTTGCGCAAATTCTTGATGAATATTTAGCGGAGGGACAACCCAGAATGGCTCAGGTCATTCGCTCTGTCCTAATAGATGTTTTTAAAGAAGCTCAGCATGCGGGAGAAGTACCTCCTGGTTATAACCCTGCACTAGCAACTAAACAACCTCGTAGAAAGATCACTCGCCAGCGCCTCACACTTGAGGAATGGCAAAAGATTTTTGATATAGCCGATGAAAATCACAAATACATGGGGAACGCCATGCTTTTAGCCATAGTAACAGGACAGCGACTAGGTGATATATCCCGTATGAAATTCTCGGACATCTGGGACGATCATCTACACGTTGAGCAAGAGAAAACCGGAAGCAAAATCGCTATACCATTAGCTCTGCGTTGCAACGCAATCAACTGGAGCCTCCGAGATGTAATCAGTCGTTGCCGGGATTATGCAGTAAGCCCTTATTTGGTTCATTTCTTTAGAACCACCTCACAGGCTGAGCGAGGAGCACAGGTGAAACCCAGAACACTGACCATGAATTTCAGCAAGGCAAGAGACAGTGCAGATATTGACTGGGGACAAGGTACCCCGGCAACTTTCCATGAACAAAGATCGCTTTCCGAGCGGTTATATAAAGCCCAGGGTATAAACACGAAAGATTTACTTGGACATAAAACTCAACAACAAACGGATAGGTACCATGATGATCGAGGTAAGGGGTGGACAACGGTGGCCTTATGAGGTTTTTCGGGAGGGGTTTTGATAACTTGTTTTGATAAAATTTTGATAACCGTTCGAAAACTAATAATAAAAACGGGAACCATCAGGTTCCCGTTCTGACATAATCTGAGGGCCAGATTACATGTTCGCGATAATCGCGTCGCCAAACTCGCTACATTTCAGCAGTTTAGCGCCTTCCATCAGACGTTCGAAGTCATAGGTCACGGTCTTGGCGGCGATAGCACCTTCCATGCCTTTGACGATCAGGTCTGCAGCTTCGAACCACTGCATGTGGCGCAGCATCATCTCTGCGGACAGGATGATGGAGCCCGGGTTCACTTTGTCCTGGCCGGCATACTTCGGCGCAGTACCGTGAGTCGCTTCGAACAGCGCGCACTCGTCACCGATGTTGGCGCCCGGGGCGATACCGATACCGCCAACCTGTGCCGCCAGCGCGTCAGAGATGTAGTCGCCGTTCAGGTTCATACAGGCGATAACGTCGTATTCCGCCGGACGCAGCAGGATCTGCTGCAGGAACGCATCGGCGATCACGTCTTTCACCACGATCTCTTTACCGGTGTTCGGGTTCTTGATTTTCACCCACGGGCCGCCGTCGATCAGCTCGCCGCCGAACTCTTCGCGAGCCAGCTGGTAGCCCCAGTCTTTGAACGCGCCTTCGGTGAACTTCATGATGTTGCCTTTGTGCACCAGGGTGAGGGAATCACGATCGTTGGTGATCGCGTATTCAATCGCGGCGCGAACCAGGCGTTTGGTGCCTTCTTCAGAGCACGGCTTGATGCCGATACCGCAATGTTCCGGGAAGCGAATTTTCTTCACGCCCATCTCATCGCGCAGGAATTTGATGACTTTGTCTGCTTCAGCAGAGTCGGCTTTCCACTCGATACCGGCATAGATATCTTCTGAGTTTTCACGGAAGATAACCATATCGGTCAGTTCAGGGTGCTTAACCGGGCTCGGGGTGCCCTGGTAGTAACGTACCGGACGCAGGCAGACGTAGAGGTCCAGCTCCTGGCGCAGCGCCACGTTCAGAGAACGGATGCCGCCGCCGACTGGGGTGGTCAGAGGACCTTTGATAGCAACGCGGTAGTCACGAATCAGATCGAGGGTTTCAGCTGGCAGCCAGACATCCTGGCCATAGACTTGGGTCGATTTTTCACCGGTGTAAACTTCCATCCAGGAAATTTTACGCTCGCCCTTATAGGCTTTCTCAACGGCGGCATCAACCACTTTCAGCATCGCTGGGGTAACGTCAACGCCGATACCGTCGCCTTCAATGAACGGGATAATCGGATTGTGAGGGACGTTCAGTTTGCCGTTTTGCAGGGTGATTTTTTGACCTTCCGCCGGAACTACTACTTTGCTTTCCATTAACCTCTCCTTCGAGCGCTTCTGGTTCTGCTCTTCCCTCTTCACGCGAGCCTGGTGTTGGCTGAGTCGGCCAGCTCCAGCGTACCGGGTTTTCCCGCTAAGCGGAGCTATCGCGTCCGTGTCGCCTTCCTGCCTGTAGTGCGAATCGGTTTGAGCAATTTTTTGTTAATAATTTGTAATGAGCATGTCAATACTACCTGAATGTTTGCGTCCATGAAAGGCATTCGTAATTAGGCTATAATGCGGCAATTGATAGAGCCTGAAAATACCATGCAGAAAACTTCATTTAGAAAACATCGCGTTGAGCGATTCAGCACACAACAAGTCACCAGACAACGTAAAGAACGCCAGCCAAAAACTGTGATCTTGTTCAATAAACCCTATGATGTGTTGCCGCAATTTACCGACGAAGCCGGGCGCAGCACGCTGAAAGATTTTATCCCCGTGGCGGGCGTCTACGCCGCCGGTCGTCTTGACCGCGACAGCGAAGGGCTGCTGGTGCTGACCAACGATGGCGCGCTGCAGGCGAAGCTAACCCAGCCGGGTAAACGCACCGGCAAGATTTACTACGTCCAGGTGGAAGGCGAACCCACCGCCGAGGCGCTGGCCGCGCTACGCGACGGCGTCACGCTCAACGATGGCCCCACCCTGCCTGCAGGCGTGGAAGTGGTGGAGGAGCCCGCGTGGCTGTGGCCGCGCAACCCGCCTATTCGCGAGCGCAAATCGATCCCCACCCGCTGGCTGAAAATCACCCTTTACGAGGGACGTAACCGCCAGGTGCGCCGGATGACCGCCCACGTCGGCTTCCCCACCCTGCGTCTGATCCGCTACGCCATGGGCGGCTATACGCTTGACGGGCTGGCCAACGGCGAATGGCGTAAAGCCGAATAACTAGAAAGGAAAAGCGATGTTTAAACCTCATGTCACCGTTGCCTGCGTGGTTCACGCCGAGGATAAATTCCTCATCGTCGAAGAGACCATTAACGGCAAAGCGCTGTGGAACCAACCGGCGGGCCACCTGGAGGCCAACGAAACGCTGCTGCAGGCCGCCGAACGCGAACTGTGGGAAGAGACCGGCATTCGCGCCACGCCGCAGCACTTCATCCGCATGCACCAGTGGGTCGCTCCCGATAACACGCCGTTTCTGCGCTTCCTGTTCGCCATCGAACTTAGCGATCTGTGCGCCACCGAACCGCATGACAGCGATATCGATCGCTGCCTGTGGCTCAGTGCTGAGGAAATTCTTAACGCGCCGAATCTGCGCTCGCCGCTGGTTGCCGAAAGCATTCGCTGCTATCTGCAGGACCCGCGCCAGCCGCTGTCGCTGATTGGCGCATTTAACTGGCCGTTCACAGGGGGTGAATGAACGGTGAGCGCGTGCTAGAATACGCCGCCTCGAAGTTCAATGTAGCGAGTATTTCCATGTCAGAAAGCCAGAAAAAAGTGATCGTCGGCATGTCCGGCGGCGTCGACTCCTCGGTCTCCGCGTACCTGTTGCTGCAGCAAGGGTATAAGGTGGAAGGCCTGTTCATGAAGAACTGGGAGGAAGACGACGGCGAGGAATACTGCACCGCCGCCGCCGATCTTGCCGATGCGCAAGCGGTCTGCGATAAGCTGGGCATTGAACTGCACACCGTTAACTTTGCCGCCGAATATTGGGATAACGTCTTTGAGCTCTTCCTGGAAGAGTACAAAGCTGGCCGCACGCCGAACCCGGATATTCTGTGCAATAAAGAGATCAAGTTTAAAGCCTTCCTCGAGTTTGCCGCCGAAGACCTCGGCGCCGACTACATCGCCACCGGGCACTATGTGCGCCGCGCCGATGTCGACGGCAAAAGCCAGCTGCTGCGCGGCCTCGACGGTAACAAAGATCAGAGCTACTTCCTCTATACCCTTAGCCACGAGCAGATTGCCCAGAGCTTGTTCCCGGTGGGTGAGCTGGAAAAACCGCAGGTGCGTAAGATCGCCGAAGAGCTGGATCTGATCACCGCGAAGAAAAAAGATTCCACCGGCATCTGCTTTATCGGCGAACGTAAATTCCGCGATTTCCTTGGCCGCTATCTGCCGGCGCAGCCGGGCAAAATTCTCACCGTCGACGGCGAGGAGATCGGTACCCATCAGGGGCTGATGTACCATACGCTGGGCCAGCGTAAAGGGCTGGGCATCGGCGGCACCAAAGAGGGTAGCGAAGATCCGTGGTACGTGGTGGATAAAGACGTTGAGAATAATATTCTTATCGTCGCCCAGGGCCATGACCACCCGCGCCTGATGTCCGTCGGCCTGATTGCCCAACAGCTGCACTGGGTTGACCGTGAACCGCTGCAGGGCACCCTGCGCTGCACGGTGAAAACCCGCTATCGCCAGACCGATATCCCCTGCACCGTCACCGCGCTGGATGAAGACCGTATCGAAGTTCGCTTTGATGAGCCGGTCGCGGCGGTCACCCCGGGCCAGTCCGCAGTGTTCTATCTGGGTGAAGTGTGCCTCGGCGGCGGAATTATTGAACAACGACTGCCTCTGCAGTCCTGAACGCGCGTTATTTCCGTCGGGACGAACCGCCCCGACGGCTGACAAGGAGTATGTGTGGCGAAGAATTACTATGACATCACGCTGGCGCTGGCTGGCGTTTGCCAGGCGGCACGACTGGTTCAGCAACTGGCGCATCAGGGACATTGCGACAGCGATGCCCTGCATGTGTCGCTGAACAGCATCATCGACCTCGATCCCGAGTCGACGCTGGCGGTGTTCGGTGGCAGTGAAGCCAATCTTCGCCTCGGCCTTGAAACGCTGCTCGGGGTGCTCAATACCAGCAGCCGTCAGGGCCTCAATGCTGAACTGACGCGCTATACCCTGAGCCTGATGGTGCTGGAGCGCAAGCTCGCCGCCAGTAAAGGGGCGATGGACACGCTCGGCAACCGCATCGCCGGCCTGCACCGTCAACTGGAACACTTTGACCTGCAGTCCGAAACGCTGCTCAGCGCCATGGCAGGCATCTATGTTGACGTGATAAGCCCGCTGGGGCCGCGTATTCAGGTGACCGGCTCCCCTGCCGTGCTGCAAAGCCCGCAGGTGCAGGCGAAAGTTCGCTCAGCGCTGCTGGCGGGTATTCGCGCCGCGGTGCTCTGGCATCAGGTGGGCGGCGGACGTCTGCAGCTTATGTTTTCCCGTAATCGTCTGGTTAACCAGGCAAAGCAAATTCTTGCTCATTTAACCCCGGAGTTGTGATCTATGGAATTATCCTCACTGACCGCCGTTTCCCCTGTAGACGGCCGCTACGGCGATAAAGTCAGCGCGCTGCGCGGTATCTTCAGCGAATTCGGTTTGCTGAAATTCCGCGTTCAGGTGGAAGTACGTTGGCTGCAAAAACTGGCCGCCCACGCAGCGATCAAGGAAGTTCCTGCTTTTGCTGCCGACGCAAACGGTTTCCTTGACAAAATCGTCGCCGATTTTAGCGTCGAAGACGCGGAGCGCATCAAAACCATCGAGCGCACCACTAACCACGACGTGAAAGCGGTAGAGTATTTTCTGAAAGAGAAAGTCGCTGACGTCGCCGAGCTGCACGCGGTATCAGAGTTTATTCACTTCGCCTGTACGTCTGAAGACATCAATAACCTCTCCCACGCGCTGATGCTGAAAACCGCCCGCGACGAAGTGGTTCTGCCTTACTGGCGCAAGCTGATTGACGCGGTAAAAGATCTGGCAACCCAGTACCGCGATGTGCCGCTGCTCTCCCGTACCCACGGTCAGCCGGCAACGCCGTCCACCATGGGTAAAGAGATGGCGAACGTCGCCTACCGTATGGAGCGCCAGTACCGTCAGCTGAACCAGGTGGAAATCCTCGGTAAAATCAACGGCGCGGTGGGTAACTACAACGCCCACATCGCGGCCTACCCGGAAGTCGACTGGCATCAGTTCAGCGAAGAGTTCGTCACCTCGCTGGGCATTCAGTGGAACCCGTACACCACCCAGATCGAGCCGCATGACTACATCGCTGAGCTGTTTGACTGCATCGCGCGCTTCAACACCATTCTGATCGACTTCGATCGCGATGTGTGGGGCTACATCGCGCTCAACCACTTCAAACAGAAGACCATCGCCGGGGAAATCGGCTCCTCCACCATGCCGCACAAGGTGAACCCGATTGACTTCGAAAACTCCGAAGGCAACCTCGGCCTGGCCAATGCGGTCATGCAGCACCTGGCCAGCAAACTGCCGGTTTCCCGCTGGCAGCGCGACCTGACCGACTCCACCGTCCTGCGTAACCTCGGCGTGGGAATCGGCTATGCGCTGATCGCCTATCAGTCCACCCTCAAAGGGATCAGTAAGCTGGAGCTGAACCAGGATCACCTGCTGGACGAACTGGATCACAACTGGGAAGTACTGGCTGAGCCGATCCAGACCGTGATGCGCCGTTACGGTATCGAAAAACCGTACGAGAAGCTGAAAGAGCTGACCCGCGGCAAACGCGTTGACGCGGAAGGGATGAAGCAGTTTATTGACAGCCTCGCCCTTCCGGAAGACGAAAAAGTGCGCCTCAAAGCGATGACCCCGGCCAACTATATTGGTCGGGCAACCACCATGGTTGACGAGCTGAAGTAATCGCCCAGCCCCTCTTTCCGGCGGAAAGAGGGGCGTTTTGTCGCCGGAAAGCAATCAGATCCAGACGTCGTTCACCGCCGTCCGCTCGCCGCCCTCATGGCCGGTATTCAGCACGCCACGCGGCTCAATCAGCATGAGCTTCGCTTCCGTCTCCGCCGAGGTCTTATGTTCCACCCCGCACGGCACGACGATCATCTCCCCGGCCTTCACCAGCACATGTCCGTCGCGGAAGTCCACGCGTAATACCCCCTCCACCACCATCAGTGTCTCATCGGTTTCCGGGTGGCTGTGCCAGATAAAATCGCCGGCGATACGCACGATCTTGAACTGATAGTCGTTCATCTCAGCCACCACTTTGGGCTGCCATTGTTCGCTGAACAGGGAAAATTTCTGAGCAAGATTAACGAGTTGATACATGGGCTGTCTCCTTGTGATAAAGGCAGTCAGCATAGTTCGCCTCGCCGCGGTCACGCTTGAACGATTGTGCAACCTGAACCGCGCTAGCCGCGGATCGCCCGCAGCCAGCGGCCCGGAGAGAGACCAAAGCGGCTGATAAACTGGCGCGTCATGTGGCTCTGATCGGCAAACCCCGCGTCGGCGGCAATATCCACCAGACGTTCCCCGGCGCGCATCCGCTGGCGGCAAAAATCAAGCCGGCGCATCATGACGTAACGCCACGGGCTGGTGCCGTACAGCGTTCTGAAATCCCGGCTCAGGCTCCAGCGGTCCCGGCCGCTGACCTGCGATAAGGTGTCGAGGGTCATATCCTGCATAAAACAGGCATGGATATACTCCCGGGCCCTCTCCGCCGCCTGATAGTCAAATGCCTGGCGACGGGAACGCTGCCCGCCGACCACAGCCAGGGTCTGCGCCAGGTCGTACAGAGCATCCTCTTCCTCCAGCGGCTCGAAGGTGTCCGTGACCGCTTTTAACAACGGCTGCGCGGCGCAACGCAGGCGCGGATCCGCCGACAGGCCGCCGGGAATAAACGGCAGTGGCCTGCCGCCGAGTATCTTCTGGATCAGCGCCGGTTCGATATAGACCATGCGGTAGTGAAACCCCGCCTCGGTGCCCGCCTCGCCGTCATGTATTTCGTCCGGGTGAAGCACCATCGTTCCGCCGGGCAGGCTGTGCTGGAGTCCGCCGCGATAGTGAAAGCTCTGCACGCCGGCGATCGTCTGGCCGATAGCATAGGTATCATGCCGGTGGGGCTCATAGCCGTGGCCGCCGAAGAAGGCTTCGATGCGTTCCGTCTGACTGGGCGACTGCGCCAGCCTGACCCAGTCCGCACTTTTCTGCTGAGACATAATGGATAACCTGCGGCGTCATTGAGGGGTGATCCCAGCACTATTACACAAAAAATTAACATCACCAACCCGCGCACTGCCCGCGCTCTGCCGCTGGGCGTTTGCTGAAATTACGCATAGAATGAAGGAGTTCCATGCATTATGCGCAAAGGGCATCGCCGAAGGCTGCCCTGCCTGGCGGTGTTATGCGCCGTTGGTATAAAAAGCTTTATTTAACAGCTGTTTATATTTTGCGTATATAATGAGCGTCAGATTACTATCAACACAGGAAGGGAGAACAGTCATGCGCGTACTCGTGGTTGAGGATAACGCCCTGCTGCGTCACCACCTCAAAGTTCAGCTGCAGGAGCTGGGCCATCAGGTCGATGCGGCGGAAGATGCCAGGGAAGCGGACTACTATCTGGGCGAACATCTCCCGGATATCGCCATCGTCGACCTCGGCCTGCCGGATGAAGACGGACTATCGCTGATCCGCCGCTGGCGCAGCCACGATGTGTCGCTGCCGGTGCTGGTGCTGACCGCCCGCGAAGGGTGGCAGGATAAAGTGGAAGTGCTGAGCGCCGGGGCGGATGATTACGTCACCAAGCCTTTCCATATTGAAGAGGTTGCCGCCCGCATGCAGGCGCTGCTGCGCCGCAACAGCGGCCTGGCCTCACAGGTGATCTCCCTGCCGCCGTTCCAGGTCGACCTCTCCCGGCGCGAGCTGTCAGTCAACGATCAGCCGATCAAGCTGACGGCCTTTGAGTACACCATTATGGAAACCCTGATCCGCAACCGCGGCAAAGTGGTCAGCAAAGATTCCCTGATGCTCCAGCTTTACCCGGATGCCGAACTGCGTGAGAGCCATACCATCGACGTACTGATGGGCCGGCTGCGCAAGAAAATTCAGGCTGAATACCCGCAGGACGTCATCACCACGGTGCGCGGCCAGGGGTATCTGTTCGAACTGCGCTGATGAAGGGACTGTTGCGGCATATCTTCCCCCTGTCATTACGGGTTCGCTTCCTGCTGGCGACCGCCGGGGTCGTACTGGTGCTCTCCCTGGCCTATGGCATGGTGGCGCTGGTGGGCTACAGCGTCAGCTTTGATAAAACCACCTTCCGCCTGCTGCGCGGCGAGAGCAATCTCTTTTATATGCTGGCGAAATGGGAGAACGGCGCTATTGACGTCGATATCCCGGAAAACCTGAATATGGAAAGCCCGACGGTGACCCTTATCTACGATGAGAAGGGTAAACTGCTGTGGGCACAGCGCGATGTCCCCTGGCTGGCGAAACGCATTCAACCGGAATGGCTGAAGCGCAATGGTTTCCATGAGATCGAAGCCGATGTCGACAGCAGCAGCATGCTGCTGCGCAACAACCACGAGATTCAGGAACAGCTGGACGCCATCCGCGAGCAGGGCGACGATTCGGAGATGACCCACTCGGTGGCAATCAACCTCTACCCGGCCACCAGCAAAATGCCCCAGCTCAGCATTGTGGTGGTCGATACCATTCCGGTGGAGCTCAAGCGCAGCTATATGGTGTGGAGCTGGTTTATCTACGTGCTGGCCGCCAACCTGCTGCTGGTGATCCCCCTGCTGTGGGTCGCCGCATGGTGGAGCCTGCGGCCTATCGAGTCGCTGGCGAAAGAGGTACGTGAGCTGGAGGAGCACCACCGCGAAAAGCTCAATCCCAACACCACCCGCGAGCTGACCCGGCTGGTCAGCAACCTTAACCGCCTGGTTCGCAGCGAGCGTGAACGCTATGACAAATACCGCACCACCCTCACCGATCTCACCCACAGCCTGAAAACGCCGCTGGCGGTGATGCAGAGCACCCTGCGCTCGCTGCGCGGCGAGAAGATTAGCGTCGACGAGGCGGAGCCGGTGATGCTGGAGCAGATAAGCCGCATCTCGCAGCAGATTGGTTACTATCTGCATCGCGCCAGCATGCGCAGCGGCGGTACCCTGCTGAGCCGGGAACTGCACCCGATCGCCCCCCTGCTCGACAGCCTGACCTCCGCCCTCAACAAGGTCTATCAGCGTAAAGGGGTCAATATCTCGCTCGACATCTCGCCGGAGATCACTTTTGTCGGCGAGCAGAATGATTTTATGGAAGTGATGGGTAACGTTCTCGATAACGCCTGTAAGTACTGTCTGGAGTTCGTGGAGGTTTCCGTGCGCCAGACCACCGACAGCCATCTGCATATTCTGGTGGAAGACGATGGCCCGGGGATCCCGCAGAGCCAGCGCCGCGCCGTCTTCGACCGCGGCCAGCGGGCAGATACGCTGCGTCCCGGCCAGGGCGTGGGGCTCTCCGTCGCCCGCGAAATCGTCGAACAATATGACGGGGAGATTATCGCCAGCGAAAGCCTGCTCGGCGGCGCCTGCATGGAGGTGGTGTTTGGCCGCCAGCTGATGGAAGATAAACAGGGTTAATCATTGAGTTTTTTAACGGCGCCTGCATCGCCGGGGCGCCGCATCCGTTATAATCCCTGTCAGACACCTGCAGTGGAATATCAATATGGATTATCAATTAACGCTTAACTGGCCCGACTTTATCGAACGCTACTGGCAAAAACGGCCGGTGGTACTGAAGCGCGGCTTCGCCAATTTTATCGACCCCCTAAGCCCGGACGAACTGGCTGGACTGGCCATGGAGAGCGAGGTCGATAGCCGCCTTGTCAGCCATCAGGATGGAAAATGGCAGGTCAGTCACGGTCCCTTCGAAAGCTACGATCACCTGAGTGAAAACAACTGGTCCCTGCTGGTGCAGGCGGTTAACCACTGGCATGAACCCTCAGCGGCGCTGATGCATCCGTTCCGCGCTCTGCCGGACTGGCGTATCGACGATCTGATGATCTCCTTCTCGGTACCCGGGGGCGGCGTCGGTCCGCATCTGGATCAGTATGATGTGTTTATCATTCAGGGCACCGGCCGTCGGCGCTGGCGCGTCGGGGAAAAGGTGCCGATGAAACAGCACTGCCCGCATCCGGACCTGCTGCAGGTTGACCCCTTCGAGGCGATCATCGATGAAGAGATGGAGCCGGGGGATATTCTCTATATTCCGCCAGGATTCCCGCATGAGGGGTACTCGCTGGAAAATTCGCTCAACTATTCGGTCGGCTATCGCGCGCCGAATGCCCGCGAGCTGTTCAGCGGCTTTGCCGACTACGTTCTCCAGCGCGAACTGGGCAGCCAGCGCTACGCCGATCCGGACGTGCCGTCCCGCGACCATCCGGCGGATATTTTACCCGTCGAACTCGACCGCCTGCGCGAGATGATGCTGGGGCTGATTAATCAACCAGAGCACTTTAAACAGTGGTTTGGCGAGTTTATCACCCAGTCGCGTCATGAGCTCGACGTCGCACCGCCGGAGCCGCCGTATCAGCCAGATGAAATTTACGATGCCCTGCAGCAGGGCGACACGCTGGAACGCCTGGGCGGCCTGCGGGTGCTGCGCATTGACGGCGAGGTGTTCGTCAATGGCGAGAAGATCAACTCCCCGCACCGCCCGGCGCTGGACGCCTTAGCCACCCATCTGACGCTGCGCGCCGACCATTTTGGCGATGCGCTGGAAGATCCGTCATTCCTCGCCATGCTGGCAGCGCTGGTCAACAGCGGCTACTGGTTCTTTGGCGACTGAGCCATCATCCTGCCCGGCGGCGCTGCGCTTGCCGGGCCTACAAACAGCACGATTTCCGTAGCTCCTGTATCGGTTTGCAACGGTTTCGACCCGGGAAAAACGTTTGTTCTGTGTTATTTCCGAGCAGATTGCGCTCCCAATATGTATTCTGCGTTATGTTACTCATGAAGTAGGGAGCGCACAGGGGGCGGCCAGTCGCCGCCGCCCCCTGTACCCCCGGGCTCCGGCCAGCAAAATCGCCACTTCGTGGTGCCTTCGACTTATCCCTGCAGGCTTCGGGTCGGGCCGAGGCAGCGTCCCTGCAAAACACGGCCCTCAGCCCGCATCCATGCGGGCTGCCCCTGCCTTCCGGGAACGTCTCAGCGATTTTGAGGCCGCCAACACCGGCAGTTTCAGTCGCGCAAGTGGGTAAATTAGCATCAGATCGCACGAGTCGTAGGCCGGATAAGGCGTTAGCCGCCATCCGGCATCTTGTGCGACAAGCAGAATGACCGGCCTGGTTGCGAAGGCTATTTCCCTTTTCGTGTTGCCGTCAGCTCGGCGATACGCACGATCACCTGCACCGCCTTCTCCATCCCTTCCAGGGTGACAAACTCATGTTTGCCGTGATAGTTGTAGCCGCCGGTAAACAGGTTCGGGCACGGCAGTCCCATAAACGAGAGCTGCGCGCCGTCGGTGCCGCCGCGGATCGGCTTCATCTGCGGTTCAATATCGCAGTCCACCATCGCCTGGCGGGCAATATCGACCACGTGCGGATGGGCGATCACCTGCTCATGCATGTTGTAATAACTATCCTCGATCACCAGCTCGATATAGCAGTCCGGGTGCAGCCCCTTGCCGACCTTTTTGGCGATCTCCATCATCTTGCGTTTACGCGCCTCAAAGTGCTTGCGGTCAAAATCGCGGATGATGTAGTGCATCTCGGCCCGATCCACGCTGCCTTTGATGCTGGTGAGGTGATAAAAGCCTTCATAACCTTCGGTAGTCTCCGGCGCCTCGTCGGCCGGCACTTCGGCATGAATGCGCGCGGCCAGCGACAGCGCATTGACCATCACCCCTTTTGCGGTGCCGGGATGCACGTTATTGCCGACAATCTTAATGGTCACCGAGGCGGCGTTGAAGTTTTCAAACTCCAGTTCCCCCACGCCACCGCCGTCGACGGTATAGGCCCAGCGGGCATCAAAGGCCTCGACATCGAAATGCTTCGCCCCTTTTCCGACCTCTTCATCGGGGGTGAAGGCCACGCGGATATCGCCATGAGGGATGTTTTTCGCCTGCAGGGTCGCCAGCGCGGTCATGATCTCGGCGATGCCGGCCTTGTCGTCCGCCCCCAGCAGCGTTTTCCCGTCGGTGGTGATCAGCGTCTGCCCCAAAAGCTGATGCAGAACCGGGAACATCACCGGGGAGAGCACCTCATCGCCGATACCCAGCGCGATATCGCCGCCGCGATAGTTTTCGACAATCTGCGGATTAACGTTTTTACCGCTGAAATCCGGGGAAGTATCGACGTGAGAGATAAAGCCGATGGCCGGGATATCGCCCTCCACGTTGGCGGGCAGGGTTCCCATTACCGTCCCTTTTTCACTCAGCGTTACCTTGACCAGTCCCATTTCTTCCAGCTGCGCCTGCAACAGGCGTAACAGCTTCCACTGCCCTTCCGTGCTGGGGACCTGACGAACGCCAGGCTTCGACTGCGTGTCCAAAGAAACGTACTGCAAAAAACGCTCAAGCAATTTATCCATGTAGCCACCCTCTTCTTTTGTGACAACATTATTCATAAGCCAGAAAAGACAAATATTGCGTCAGGTCATTCTTAGCCCGTAAAGCGAAATTTAATAACGGAACCGACGTTATGGTGTAAAGGTAGACTATGCAGGCGTATCAAGGATTGGCGATTACCCTTGTTTGCCGTAGAATGCTGGCCCTTATTAAAAACGTGCAACCCCAAAGGTGGTTAATCACAAACCCCGCAGCGGTCGGAAGTTTCCGTTGCGTCTACATGGGACAGAGTCAAAAATTGAATATACAACCGCGTTCGCGTTCGCCGCTGGTGCAACTGGCGGGAATTCGCAAGAGCTTTGATGGTAAAACGGTCATCGATAACCTTAACCTGACCATCAACAATGGTGAGTTTCTCACCCTGCTTGGCCCCTCTGGCTGCGGTAAAACCACCGTTCTGCGCCTTATCGCCGGCCTGGAAAACGTCGACAGCGGACGGATCCATCTCGAAGATCACGATATCACCCATGTCCCGGCGGAAAACCGCCACGTCAATACCGTCTTTCAAAGCTACGCCCTGTTTCCGCATATGACGGTATTCGAGAACGTCGCCTTTGGCCTGCGGATGCAGAAAACCCCGGCGGCGGAAATCACCCCGCGGGTTCTGGATGCCTTAAAGATGGTACAGCTGGAAGACTTTGCCCAGCGCAAACCGCACCAGCTCTCCGGCGGCCAGCAGCAGCGCGTGGCCATCGCCCGCGCGGTGGTTAACAAACCGCGCCTGCTGCTGCTCGATGAATCCCTTTCGGCGCTGGATTACAAGTTGCGCAAGCAGATGCAGAACGAACTGAAAGCGCTGCAGCGTAAGCTCGGGATCACCTTCGTCTTCGTGACCCACGATCAGGAAGAGGCCCTGACCATGTCCGATCGCATCGTGGTCATGCGCGATGGCAAAATCGAACAGGACGGCACCCCGCGAGAGATCTACGAAGAGCCGAAAAACCTGTTCGTCGCCAGCTTTATCGGCGAGATCAATATCTTCGACGCCACCGTGATCGAGCGCCTCGACGAGCAGCGCGTGCGCGCCAGTGTCGAAGGACGGGAGTGCAACATCACCGTCAATTTTGCCGTGGAGGCCGGCCAACGTCTGCACGTCCTGCTGCGCCCGGAAGATCTGCGCGTCGATGAGATCCACCACAACAGCGACGCCGACGGCCTGATCGGCTATGTGCGAGAGCGTAACTATAAGGGGATGACCCTTGAGTCGGTGGTCGAGCTGGAAAACGGCAAAATGGTGATGGTCAGCGAGTTCTTTAACGAAGACGACCCGGATTTCGACCACTCTCTTGACCAGAAAATGTCTATCAATTGGGTGGAGAGCTGGGAGGTGGTGCTGGCCGATGAAGAACTCCAGTAAATTCCAGAATGTGGTGATCGCCACCGTCGTCGGTTGGCTGGTGCTGTTTGTCTTCCTGCCCAACCTGATGATCATCGCCACCAGCTTTCTGACCCGCGACGACGCCAACTTCGTCAAGCTGGTCTTCACGCTGGACAACTACTCGCGGCTGCTGGATCCGCTCTACTACGACGTGCTGCTGCATTCACTGAACATGGCGCTGCTGGCGACCCTCGCCTGCCTGGCGCTGGGCTACCCGTTTGCGTGGTTCCTCGCCCGGCTGCCGCAGAAGGTGCGCCCCCTGCTGCTGTTTCTGCTGATCGTCCCCTTCTGGACCAACTCGTTGATCCGTATTTACGGGCTGAAGATTTTCCTCAGTACCAAAGGCTATCTGAACGAGTTCCTGCTGTGGTTAGGGGTGATCGACACGCCGATACGCATTATGTTCACCCCCTCGGCGGTGATTATCGGCCTGGTGTATATCCTGCTGCCGTTTATGGTGATGCCGCTCTACTCCAGCATTGAGAAACTGGATCGCCCGCTGCTGGAAGCGGCGAAAGATCTCGGTGCCAGCAAGCTGCAGACCTTTATCCGCATTATCATCCCGCTGACCATGCCGGGGATCATCGCCGGCTGTCTGCTGGTGATGTTGCCGGCGATGGGGCTGTTCTACGTTTCCGACCTGATGGGCGGCGCCAAGAACCTGCTGATCGGCAACGTGATCAAGAGTCAGTTCCTGAATATTCGCGACTGGCCGTTCGGCGCGGCAACCAGCATTACCTTAACCCTGGTGATGGGCCTGATGCTGTTGATTTACTGGCGCGCGGCGCGCCTGCTGAATAAAAAGGTGGAGCTGGAATGATCGGTCGACTGCTGCGCGGCGGCTTTATGACCGCCATCTACGCGTATCTCTACATCCCTATTATTATTCTGATCGTTAACTCGTTTAACCGGTCGCGCTTTGGTATCAACTGGCAGGGGTTCACCACCGACTGGTATAGCCTGCTGATGAACAACGATAGCCTGCTGCAGGCCGCCCAGCATTCCCTGACCATGGCGGTGCTGTCGGCAACCTTCGCCACCCTTATCGGCTCGCTGACCGCCGTGGCGCTGTACCGCTACCGCTTTCGCGGCAAGCCGTTCGTTAGCGGCATGCTGTTTGTGGTGATGATGTCGCCCGATATTGTCATGGCCATCTCCCTGCTGGTGCTGTTTATGCTGATCGGTATTCAGCTTGGTTTCTGGTCGCTGCTGTTTTCGCATATCACCTTCTGCCTGCCGTTTGTGGTGGTCACGGTGTTCTCCCGACTGAAAGGCTTTGATGTGCGGATGCTGGAGGCAGCGAAAGATCTGGGCGCCAGCGAGATGACCATCCTGCGCAAAATCATCCTGCCGCTGGCCCTGCCGGCGGTCGCCGCCGGGTGGTTGCTGAGCTTCACGTTGTCGATGGATGACGTGGTGGTCTCTTCGTTCGTGACCGGTCCGGGGTATGAAATTCTGCCGCTGAAGATCTATTCGATGGTCAAGGTTGGCGTTTCGCCTGAGGTGAACGCCCTGGCCACGATTCTGTTGGTTCTGTCGCTGGTGATGGTCATCGCCAGTCAGTTAATTGCACGTGATAAAACTCAGGGGACGTTAAAATGAAAAAATGGTCACGCCACCTGCTCGCAGCCGGCGCTCTGGCAATCGGCATGAGCGCCGCACACGCGGACGATAGCAAAACGCTCTATTTTTATAACTGGACCGAATACGTACCGCCGGGCCTGCTGGAGCAGTTCACCAAAGAGACCGGCATCAAGGTCATCTATTCGACCTACGAGTCGAACGAAACCATGTATGCCAAGCTCAAGACCTATAAAGACGGTGCGTACGATCTGGTCGTCCCGTCGACCTACTTCGTCGACAAGATGCGCAAAGAAGGGATGCTGCAGAAGATCGATAAGAGTAAGCTGACTAACTTCAGCAACCTCGATCCGCAGATGCTGAACAAACCGTTCGATCCGAATAACGACTACTCCATTCCCTATATCTGGGGGGCGACGGCTATCGGCGTCAACAGCGATGCGATTGACCCGAAAACCATTACCAGCTGGGCCGACCTGTGGAAGCCCGAATACAAAAGCAGCCTGCTGCTGACCGACGACGCGCGCGAAGTGTTCCAGATGGCGCTGCGTAAGCTGGGCTATTCCGGCAACACCACCGACCCGAAAGAGATTGAAGCCGCCTATAACGAGCTGAAAAAGTTAATGCCTAACGTCGCGGCGTTTAACTCCGATAACCCGGCGAACCCGTATATGGAAGGCGAAGTGAACCTCGGAATGGTATGGAACGGCTCGGCTTACGTCGCACGCCAGGCCGGTACCCCGCTGGAGGTGATCTGGCCGAAAGAAGGCGGCATCTTCTGGATGGACAGCCTGTCGATCCCGGCGAATGCCAAAAACGTCGACGGCGCGCTGAAGCTGATTAACTTCCTGCTGCGCCCGGATGTCGCCAAACAGGTCGCGGAAACCATCGGCTACCCCACGCCAAACCTGGCGGCACGCAAAATGCTCAGCCCGGCAGTGGCCAACGATAAATCGCTCTACCCGGACGCTGCGACCATTGAGAAAGGCGAATGGCAGAATGACGTCGGCAGCGCCAGCGCCATTTATGAAGAGTATTACCAGAAGCTGAAAGCGGGCCGCTAATCCCGCAGGGCGGAACCGCGGTTCCGCCTTTTTTTGCTCTCACCTTAGCCCCTCAGCCCGCGCCAGAGGATCGCCGGCAGCTTGCGCCAGCGCGGCCGATGATAAAAATCCACCAGCTTCTGCGCCACCGCTTCCTGACCCCGGTGGGTAATAAACCAGGGCGGTAGGGGCATCAGCGTCAGTTCGCCATGCCACAGACTGCGCGGAAACGGCCGAAACGGCGCCTCAATCACCGTGCGCTCGGTTTTCTCCAGCATAAAGCTGTTATGCACCTTGCCCCGCCCGCTCTGAATATCGTCGAGCGTGTGGCCGGGAAACGCGCCCCACGGGCAAGGGGCCAACAGGAAGGCCACCCCGCTCCAGCAGTTGATCGCCACCGTGCCGTAGCGCAGCTCAGCGATTAACGCGTTAAAACGCTTACGTCCAATCGCTTTACGGGTGCGCGGATGGATCACAATATTGGCCCCCAGCGTGCCCTGCAGCCGCTGATTCGCATAGCCGATCGCCTGGCGCAGAAAACTTTCCGCACTGTCGGCCTCAAGACGAGTGACCGACAGCCCCGGGCCAAAGACCTCCTGCTGACAGAGCGCCGGGTCATCGTCGGTGTTCGCCACAATCAACGGCAGCGCGTCGCCACGCGCTATCTCCAGCGGCTGGCGGGCGCGCAGGCGAAAGTCGGTCAGCCTTTTTTCAGCGCCGGGGTAGTAGTCCGGACGGGTGTTCGCGGCGATCAGCCGGTACAGCTGATTCAGCAAGCCCGTCGCTGGCTCCCAGCCCTGCTGCAGGATCAGCACCTGGCTGGCCACGCAGTTAAACCCGCCGTTGTTCATCTTCTGCGTCGCCAGCTGCTGCGCCTGAAAAGCGATATCCGCCTCGCTCCACGGCCCGGGTACGATAATGGTAGGGCTGACGCCGCCCAGCTCCGAAGTCACCCGACGCGGGTTCAGCGGCGTCCTGGCGGCCCGACGCTGGCGAGCCGCTTCACCGTCGCCCCAGACGATGACGTCATGGGTCTCGCGAGAGCCGGTGATATGGATCTCATCGACAGCGGGATGGCTGGTCAGCCATGCTCCCGCCTGGGCGTCGCCGGTGACGATGCGGAGCGCATCCATGGCAATCAGCGGTGCCAGGGCCTGGGCCAGCAGATCGTGCAGATAATCATTCACCGGGTTGAGCTTCAGCAGGCAGACCTGATTTTCAATAAACAGCTTGTGTAGCACATCCAGTGGCGCAATCGAGGCCACATTGCCGGCGCCAAGCACCAGCGCCAGCTTGCCCTGCCGCGCGGCCGGCGGGATGTCGTATGCCCGCGCCGCATAGCGGTCGAGATGGGCCCGGGTGACGCCTGGCTGCATCCATATCTCAGCGCGAACTCCAGACAGCAACAGTCGATCCCAGAGCGTGCCGGGCACCACCCGCAGCGCCAGGCGGCCGTCCGCCAGCGTCCGCAGCGGGATCCGCCGCAGAAAGGTCTTCTCTTCCAGCTGCTCCAGGGTGGCGATGAGCCCGTTGCAGCCGACCATTAGCGCGCAGGGGCCCGCCAGCCACTCCTCCCCCGCCAGCGGATCGCCCGCCGGCAGCCCTTTGGCCGCCGCCGCCGCGGCCACCCACGCCGGGGCAATACCAGCCAGGGCATCCTTGATCTGGCGCAGCAGCGCCAGACGACGGTTCACTGAGGTTTCCGCCCAACGCTGGCGCGCCGCCGACAAGGCGTACAGGGCAGCATCATACTGAGAGCAGGTCGTCAGACCGGGTCGCGCATGGCTCATTTTCCCTCACTCATTAAAATCTCTCCGTAGGCCTGGCGCAGTTGATTTTTGAGCACCTTACCCGTGGCGCTGACCGGTAGCGCGTCGACAAATATCACCCGGTCCGGGATCTGCCACTTTGGCACCCGCGTCTCAAACCAGGTCAGCAGATCGGTCTCTTCCACTTCGCCCCCTTCCGCGCGAACGCACAGCAGCACCGGCCGCTCGTCCCAGCGCGGATGACGGGCGGCGATGGCCGCCGCGCTGCGCACCGCCGGATGCGCGATGGCGATATTCTCCAGCTCAACGGTGGAGATCCACTCGCCACCGGACTTGATAATATCCTTTGCCCGATCGCAGCTCACCAGATAACCATTGGCGTCGAGCGTACCGATATCGCCGGTATCAAACCAGCCTCCCGCGGTCAGGGCGCTCGCGTCCTGACCATAGTACTGCTCCACCACCCAGTGCCCTCTGACCTGCAGATACCCCTGACTTTGACCATCCCGGGGCAACGGTTCGCCATCCACGTCCACTACCTGCAGTTCGATGCCGAATATGGGCCGCCCCTGACCGGCGCGCTGCTTTTGCTGCTCCTGTGCCGGGAGCGCGTCATGTTTGCTCAACGGCGTGTTGATGGTGCCGATAGGCGATGTTTCGGTCATTCCCCAGGCGTGGGTCAGTTCAATGCCGTAATCACGCTGAAAGGCCTCGGCCATCGACGGCGGCAGCGCGGAGCCGCCAACCAGTGCACGTTTAAATTCAGGCAGCCGGACCTCTGTCCGGCGCATCGCCGCCAGCAAGCCGGCCCAGATCACCGGCACGCCAAACCCCACCGTTACCTTCTCGGCGGCCAGCAGCTGCAGCAGGCTGTCGCCATCGAGGTGCGGCCCCGGCAGCACCAGCCGCGCGCCGACCATGGCGGCGATAAACGGCGTCCCCCACGCGTTGACATGGAACATCGGCACCACCGGCAACAGGCTGTCCTTCGCCGATATGCCGGCGGCGTCCGGCTGGTTGCCGCTCAGGGCGTGCAGGACCAGCGAACGATGGGTATTCAACACCCCTTTCGGCCGGCCGGTAGTTCCCGAGGTGTAGCAGAGCGAAGCTGGGGTCAGTTCATTGAGCTGCGGCCAGCGATAGTCTACTGTCCCCTGCTGCAACAGATCGTCAAAAAACAGCAATGAGGGCAACTGGCTGAGCGCCGCTTCGCTGCGGGGTTCCATCAGCACGATGTGTTTCACCGTCGGCAGCTGCGGCAGCAGCTGCGCCACCAGTGGCAGAAAGGTCTGGTCAAAAAACAGCACTTCGTCGGCAGCGTCGTTGAGGATATACCGCAGATGGTCAACCGACAGCCGCGGGTTGACAGTGTGTGTCACCCAGCCGCCGGAGGCGACGGCAAAATAGATCTCCAGGTGGCGGCGATTGTTCCATGCCAGGGTAGCGCAGCGGGCGCCTGGCGGCAGCCCCAGCGACGCCAGCGCCGACGCCAGCCGCTGAGCGCGGCTGGCCACCTCCCCCCAGCTGCTGCGCTCCTGCTCACCGCCAGTACTCACCGAGACAATCTCGGTCTCGCTGTGATATTGCGCCGCATGGCCGAGCAGCGCGGCAGTGGTGAGATCCTGATAAATCATCGGTGACGGCATTACGGGGTCTCCTTTACAGACTTCCGGCAGGGAACAGGGTCGCGGCGCGATCGTGCGGGCGCCTATTGAATCTGGTCTACATTTGCCGGTCTGCACAAAAAAACGTACAGAAATCAGCGGTCACGCACAAAATAGAGTAAGAAATGATTCAGGAGGAAAAAGACGAAATCATAACAGGCAGGTCATTGCTCAGGGCGGGTATCGCCCGGCAGCGGGCCGGGCGATAGCAGTGGGGATTTACAGCAGCGCTTTCGCTTTAGCGAGCACGTTGTCGACGGTGAAGCCGAACTCTTCGAACAGCTGCTCAGCCGGCGCAGACTCACCGAAGGTGGTCATGCCAACGATAGCGCCGTTCAGGCCAACGTATTTGAACCAGTAGTCAGCGATACCGGCTTCTACCGCGACGCGGGCAGAAACGGCTTTCGGCAGTACGGATTCACGATAAGCGGCATCCTGCTTGTCGAACGCGTCGGTGGACGGCATGGAGACCACGCGCG
>OKMY01000105.1_pt1 | contig 42936 bp, 33 predicted proteins | sample 1614131 | NCBI WGS metagenome assembly OKMY01 (sample SAMN04436908, study PRJEB24849) | human gut metagenome | biome: human gut; feature: NICU; material: stool | host: Homo sapiens | place: USA: Saint Louis, MO | collected 2012-04-20 | reverse complement strand
AATCTCGAGGATTTATACGACAAAGAAGGATATCGAGATGGCGAATTTAAAAAAGATGATAAAGGTACTTGGCTAATTAGATCTGAAATGAAAATCCAATTAAAAGGAGAAAATCTGGAATCTAGAGGGGCAGTTTTAGAAATTAACAGAAATACTAGAACGGCTAAAGGGCATTATATTGTTAGAGAAGTTGTTGAAGATAGCGATGGAATGACACACAATCATACAAAAAGATATCCTGTGAAAATGGAAAATAATAAAATCATTCCATTAAAACCAATCGATGATGAAAAAGTTGAAAAAGAAATTGAAAAATTTAAATTCTTTGTGCAATACGGGAATTTCAAAGAATTGAAAAACTATAAAGATGGTGAGGTGTCATATAACCCAGAAGTACCAATTTACTCTGCACAATATCAATTGAAAAACAGTGATTATAATGTAGAACAATTACGTAAGCGATATAATATCCCGACGCAAAAAGCGCCCAAATTATTATTGAAAGGCTCAGGTAATTTAAAAGGCTCATCAGTTGGATATAAAAATATTGAATTTACCTTTGTTGAAAATAAGAAAGAAAACATTTACTTCACAGATAGTGTCTACTTTAATCCAAGCGAGGATAAATAAATATAATTACTAATATAAAAAATAACGTTAGAACATTTAATAATAAAGTTAAATGAATTACATTTATTAAATTGAATAAGTTAGTTTTGTTTGATGACATAAAAGTGTAATAATCACTATTTTATTAAGTTGTATGAAATATTCAAATGTGTATAAAAATAAAGCAGAGAGATGTGAAATGATGGAGTGTATAAAAAAAATTGCTTTGTACATGAGTGTATTACTTTTAATCATTTTTATTGGGGGATGTGGAAATATGAAAGATGAACAGAAAAAAGAAGCACAAACAAATAAAACAGATTCAAAAGAAGAGCAAATCAAAAAGAGTTTTGCGAAAACGTTAGATATGTATCCAATTAAGAATCTCGAGGATTTATACGACAAAGAAGGATATCGAGATGGCGAATTTAAAAAAGGTGACAAAGGGATGTGGGTTCTCTATTCATCTATTGTATCGGAATTCAAAGGTGAGAGATTAAAATCACGAGGGATGGTATTAAAGTTAGATAGAAATAAGAGAACTGCTAAAGGAAGTTATATTATTAGAGAATTGAAAGAAGATAAAAATCATGATGTTCAAAAAAACGAAAAAAAGTATCCAGTTAAATTGGTGAATAATAAAATAATTCCAACTGAAGATGTAAAAAACGAAGATTTAAAAAGAGAAATTGAAAACTTCAAATTATTTTCTCAATATGGTGAATTTAAGAGTTTAAATACGGATAGGATAACAAATATTTCTTATAATCCTAATGCGCCTAACTATTCAGCTGAATATAAAATTAATGATGATGATAATAATATAAAACAATTAAAAAATCGATTCAATATTAAGTCTAATAAAAATCCTAAGTTATTGTTCAAAGGAGCAGGTAATATAAAAGGGTCTTCTGTTGGATATAAGGAGATACAGATAATTTTCAATAGGAACAAAGAAGAAAGTGTTTCTTGTATTGATAGTATAGAGTTTAAACCGAGTGAAGGAGACCATAATGAGTAAGAGTGACTATAAATTAGATGTTGGCAAATTAAAAAAAGATACTGAACCGACAAGCGCAATATCATTTATGGCGTATGAAATTGAAAATGCTAATAATCATAATTTGAGTAAGATGGCAATAAAGGAACAGTTAGACAGAAGCACAGAAAGGGGCATGTTCCCTTCTAATCTTGAATATGTTGATAGTTACACTGATTCTCTTACTGGAGTAACAACTTCTGCTTTTTTAAATAAAGATACAGGCAAAGTAACTCTCGGGATGACTGGGACTAATTTACAAGACGAAGCCTTTAAAAAGTTAAAAGAAGGTGAATTTTCAAGACAAAATGTTACCAATGCTTTGGAAACAGTTAAAGATGGATATGCAGATCTTAAAATATTATATTCTCCTGCATCTGATCAAAACTATAGATATGCGAATACACAAGAATTTATAAATAAAATAAAAAGTAAGTATGACATTGATTTTATTACTGGACATTCACTAGGTGGAAGAGATGCGGTAGTTCTAGGAATGAGTAATGGTATTCCGAACATTGTGGTTTATAATCCAGCTCCTATTTCTATAACTAGTTTGAATCCTAATTCCCCAGATGGAAAACGATTGTTAGAGTTATATAAAAATTATAAAGGTAATATTACTAGGTTTGTTGCAGAAAATGATGCATTGACAGAAAATCTGAAGAAATATAAGCATTATGTTTTTTTCGGTAATGATAAAGTCTTTAAAAATGGTAAAGGTCATGAAATGAAAGGTTTTTTAACCAAAGAAGAACAAAAAGCTATAAAAAAAGAACTTAAAAAACTACAAGGTTATGCAGAAGAAAATAATAAGTCATTTGTAAAGCATTCAAATAATGCTATCTCTAAATTAGCTAGTATAGAATTACTTAGAGCCAATATGATGACTACAAATGGAGGAGGATTATCTTCTTCGCAGCAAAAAGTTTTAGAAAGTTTAACAGCTTTAACAATTGCGCAGTCATTCAGTCAACTGATAGACGATGAAATTAATCAAATCAAAAAAATGTATAATGAAAAGAAAAAGAAATTTGGAAAAAATTGGGAAGACGCTCAAAAAGCTGGAAAAGCTGTAGGTGAAGATTTGAGTGTAAATGGAGTTCTCAATGCTTTAGATGAAGGTCAAGTGAATGAAAGTAGTATGGTAAGAGAACCTGAACAAATGATATCTGCAAAAGAAAGACAACTTTCAACGATAGGGTCTTCTGTATCAAATTATATTATGAGAGTTAGACTCAGTATTAATGAAATCGTTGATAAAGATCAAGTGCTTGCATCACAAATAGGTGGATTACTATGATGTTTAATCAAATTAATAATAAAAATGAATTAGAAGAATCATATGAATCTGAGAAAAAACGTATAGAGAATGAACTGCAAAATTTAAATGAACTTAGGCATAGAACTCGAAAAGAAAATGAACGTAGTTATGATGTTTTTCAATATTTGAAGCACGAAATGAATTATAGTGAAGATGCCCAAAGGAAAATGACGAGAAATATAGAAGCGTATGAGCAAGAAATCAATGAGATAATTAGAAAGCAAGAATGGAAATTAGAAGAATATAAAGAAGACTTAAAAAAGTCTTATGAAAAGCAGTTAGATAAACTAAGTGACTGATAATTTGGAGGAGATTAAATGACTCTAATAGAACCAGATATGAACTTAAGAATGCCAGATATAAGTACTACAGTAGAAACACTTAATCTCATATCTAAAATGGAAGCGCAAAAAGAAAATATTCGTTCAGTTATTGCACCTGAACATAAGCATAAATATAAAGATATTGAAAACGGATTAAAAGGTGAAGAAAAAGTATTGATTGAACAAATGGCGCAGCATTGCGAAGCTTTTAAAGCTAATTTTAAAGGTGCAGCTCAAGGAGATTGGGTTAAAAGTGCCATGTCTGAGATAGACAGTATTAAGGATGATTTGAAAAAATTAATAGCTAAACTACATATCATACTACTAAATAAAGCTCCCTTCAAAATTTTCATTTTTTCAATGTCTACTTTGGAGGGAGCGCTTCAGTATATTCACAACTGACACTAGGCCGCTTCTTTTTAATTTATTCAACTATAAAGTAATTCGAACTGAATCGAAATATCACACTCACAAATGTAAAAACGCAACTTAAATTACTGTCCCACATTAAACATATCCACATTCCAAACAGCAACAACAAAATCCTCAAGTACCAAAAACGATGACCGCTTTATCAAAATCAACGCAAGTTAACCTCTCCCGAACTCCCCGCTATAGATCATCATCACCTTACAAACCATAAAGCGCTGCAGTTAAGTATTGAATGGCATAGCCAATTGAAATGAAAATAGCAATCGTTATAATAGCACTACCAATGGTATATAAAGTATGTTTCGTAGATAATCCTTCAGTCTTTGAACCAAAAACACTTAGTAGAATAAATGCAATACCAATGATATATAAAACTAAAATGACAAATAGCATGTTTATACACCTCGCTTCTCTTTCGTGAGATATATCTTTGTCTCCATTATAAAGTAAAGTGCTCAATAATTTAATTAAGTATACTATTTTTTTATTATCGAAGATTGCGAAAGATGAAACGCTCCTATATAATGTAAAACGGAATTATTCCTATTTACAAATAAATTGAAGTGAGGGTATATATATATGGCTAAAATTCCAGTTACGGTATTAAGTGGTTATTTAGGCTCGGGGAAAACTACGTTGTTAAATCATATTTTACAAAATCGTGAAGGTCGACGTATCGCGGTAATTGTAAATGATATGAGTGAAGTTAATATCGATAAAGATCTTGTCGCAGATGGTGGGGGACTATCGCGTACAGACGAAAAATTAGTCGAACTATCTAATGGTTGTATCTGTTGTACGCTTAGAGATGATTTATTAAAAGAAGTTGAGCGTTTAGTAAAAAAAGGTGGCATCGATCAAATTGTTATTGAGTCTACAGGGATTTCAGAACCAGTACCTGTTGCGCAAACTTTCTCATATATTGATGATGAACTTGGCATTGATCTTACAGCAATTTGTCGTTTAGATACAATGGTTACAGTTGTTGATGCTAACCGCTTCGTTCATGACATCAACTCAGAAGATTTATTGATGGATCGTGATCAAAGCGTTGATGAAACAGATGAACGTTCGATTGCTGATTTATTAATTGACCAAGTTGAATTTTGTGACGTATTGATTATTAATAAAATTGATTTAATAAGTGAAGAAGAACTTGCAAAGTTAGAAAAAGTGTTAAGTGCATTGCAACCGACTGCTAAAATTATTAAGACAACAAATTCTGAAGTAGATTTAAAAGAAGTCTTAAATACACAGCGTTTTGATTTTGAAAAAGCGAGTGAATCAGCAGGATGGATTAAAGAGCTTGAATCTGGTGGTCATGCATCGCATACGCCTGAAACAGAAGAATATGGCATATCATCATTTGTATATAAACGTCGTCTACCTTTCCATGCTAAAAGGTTTAATGACTGGTTAGAAAGTATGGCAAGTAATATCGTACGCTCAAAAGGTATCGTATGGTTAGCGCAATACAATCATGTAGCATGTTTATTATCTCAAGCAGGGTCATCTTGTAATATACATCCAGTAACATATTGGGTGGCTAGTATGTCTGAAGTGCAACAAACTCAAATATTAGCAGAACGTCAAGACGTCGCAGCTGAATGGGATCCAGAATATGGCGATCGTCATACACAATTTGTCATTATTGGTGCCGACTTAGATGAAGGTGCAATTACAAAAGAACTCGATGCATGCTTAGTCAATGCGCAAGAAATTGATGGAGATTGGCAACAATTTGAAGATCCATATCAATGGAAAATTAGACCGGCACGCTAAGTTAAATGAAGTATAATCATTTTTAAATTGTGGCTTAATTGTTTGCAATTTATGACAATTAATAAAAAGTTAAGATGTTCTTAGGATCTTTTTGTTTTCAATCTATCTAAAGTGTGATAGTTTTGATAAAGCAGAAATTTGCATTTTATCCATAGGGCTAGGACATGTATGTGTCTTAGTCCTTTTTATATTTGCGTTGATGAAAAATGATAAAACCATCGTACCAACTGTTAATTGAAAGTACAATTATTGTTTAACGGTCATAAAAATGAGTGAAGTAATTGCAGCTATCAATGTACTATTACTGCTTACGGTCACACGAGTGTTTCAGACTAAACGTGCAACGAAATTCTGCACGCGGCCAATATATCTTGCGCTAGATCAAGAAGATCATTAAGATTTCGCACGCCAAATCATGAATGTCTTAGACCTCGAGTATCAAACATAAAACACGCCACAAAAATATAACGCGTCAGACTACAAAGATCACGAATATTCCTTACGTACCACCAAGAACATCCTATACAAAAAATACCAAGACCATTTATTTGCAACAAACTACCCAGACTCACCTCACATCAATAAATCAACACAAAGCAAAGCCACCATCCCTATTGGTATAGTGGCCTGAGAATTTTAAGTATTCAATTCGCTTAAATTATTTTGCGAAAATGTCGATAATTGCTTTGATGATTTTAATGATAGTACCTACAATAGCCATCGTTTTGTCCTCCTGTATGTTGATTTAACATAGTGATGAGTTGTTGATCGTTAATGTTTGAGATTAGTTGTTACCTAAAAATTTACCAAGTAAATCTTTAAAGAATTTGAATAATTTTGCTACGAATTCCATGTGAATGGCCCCCTTCAAATAAGATGTTCATATCTATGATATTTTTATAACTTACTTACCAGTGAATTTCTCAATTAATCCTTTAATGAATTTAATGATTCCTGCAATGATACCCATGTGAAAGACCTCCTTTGTTTGTTATGAAAACTTATTTACCAGTGAATTGTTCGATTAAGCTTTTGATAACTTTAATGATGCCAGCGATGATACCCATTAAGATTACCTCCTTTGCTTATGAGTTAACTTCATTGTACATAGTTATCTTGTGCGTAATTGATTTTTTTCCTAACTTGAATTGTTATGATCATAACTGCGAATTTTTTATTTTAAAAGGACGGGAAATACTGCCTAACTGTACAGGTGCATTTACAAAATCTTTACAATCATTGGTTTAATAGAGGTTAAGCTCATGAATTTGACATGAAGCAGAAATTTAATTATATTTTATGTTATAAGTTTAAAACGAATAACACGTTAGGTCTCGTCTAGGCAAAGCATATTTATGAAGATGAATTGAACAGACAGAAGTAACATTTTATATACATATGTGCATGGGAGCACGCTTAAAGAGAACAGTGTAACAAGGTATATCAACCATGGTGCAGTGTCTAGTTAAACTGAAACCTGCAATAGTAAATTTTCTGCCATTATGTACAGAATCTACTATTGTAGGTTTTTATTTTTATACATAAGCATTATGCGAGAGATTAGAAATAAGGAGGTTATGCAGTGTTAAGTTTTCAATTGCTATTTTCACTGTTTGTTATTGCGCTTATCATTGCATTGATAAGTGGCTTGTTGTTTTTAGCACCAGTTATGCCAATGAGATATATTAAATTACATTTATACATACTAGTCATGCCAGTATTAATTGCAGTCATTGGCTTTTTCGGTATTCATGGTCAACATGTCTTAGGCCCATTTAAAATAGATCGTTTATCTTGGTTATTAGCTGGCTTTGTAATGGCGCTTGGCTTTATTATTCAAAAGTTTTCAATGCGATATTTACTAGGTGATCATCATTATAGACATTACTTTCCATTGTTCACTGCGATTACGTCGTTTGCATCTTTAGCATGGATGTCTGAAGACTTAAGACTGATGGCACTCTGCTGGGGTATGACATTATTATGTTTAACATTGCTGATGAACGTTAATCGTTTTTGGAAAGTGCCACGTGAGTCTGCGAAATTATCAAGCATGACATTTTTATGTGGTTGGCTTGCATTCGTTGGCGCAATTGTAACTATTTATATTGCGACTGACGAGTGGCGTGTGCCTCAACATATGTCTCATCCGTCATGGTCATTGATTACTGATGTACTACTTGTATTAGCTGTCATGATACCGGCAGCACAATTTCCTTTTCATCGATGGTTGATTGAATCTGTAACAGCACCAACGCCAGTATCGGCAATTATGCATGCAGGAATTGTGAATGCAGGTGGTGTTATTCTAACTCGTTTTGCGCCGATATTTGATAATGGATTTGCATTATCATTATTACTTATCCTTTCTAGTATTTCTGTATTGTTAGGATCGGGTATTAGCTTAGTTCAAGTTGACTATAAACGCCAATTAGTGGGCTCTACGATGAGTCAAATGGGCTTTATGTTAGTTCAATGTGCATTGGGTGTATATTCAGCAGCGATTATTCATTTAATATTGCACGGTATTTTTAAAGCAACATTATTTTTACAATCAGGTTCTATCGTGAAGCGATTCAATATTCCAAAACAAGCATCTGCTAAAGACGCTTATGGCTGGATTGTCATGGGACGTGTATTAGCTATTATCGTGGCATTTCTGTTTTGGATTAGTAGTGACAGAAGTGCATATGAAGTGTTAAGTGCACTCATTCTAGCATGGTCATTACTTGTATCTTGGAATCAAATGGTAGCCTTTAGTAAAGGGCGTATGGCACGTCTGGTTGGCATGATTTTGATTTCAATTGTGACATTTATCTACATCATCACACATAATTATTTTTACGATGTATTACAAAATATAACAACACATGCGACAACACCGCCTACAATTAGTGTCATCATTAGTGTTGTCATATTAATATTTGGTAGTTTATTAAGTATCTGGGTATCGCGTCATCGATACTCTAAGGCTTTTGCGGTATTGTACGTGTGGTTAGTTAATCTAGGTGAAGCACGCTCGAAAGCGATAGAAAGTCATCCGAATTATTTGAAGAAGTATTTATAGGAGGTGAAAGGTATGACAACACAGTTAAATATCAATTCAGTCATTGAAAATGCGAAACGTGTTATTACACCATTATCACCGATTTCGATTTTTGCAGCACGAAATCCATGGGAAGGATTAGAAGCGGATACGTTTGAAGATGTTGCAAAATGGTTACGTGACGTTCGCGATGTGGATATTTTCCCAAATAAAGCATTAATAGAAAGTGCTGTGGCACGTGGTGAATTAGATGAAAGTGTCTTTAATCAACTTGTTACTGATATGTTACTTGAACATCACTACAATATCCCGCAACACTACATCAATCTTTATATTGATAACATTAAAACATTAAAAGACGTACCTGCATCATATATGAATCATTCAAATGTTGTTGCTGATCTACTATTAGAAAAATCAAAACGTGATATGGCTGATTCATATCATCACTATGATGTACGTCCGATGAGTGATGCAATAATAGATGAACAAGGTGAGCCACTTAGCGAACAAGTGAATCGTCAAATGATTAAATGGACGAAACTTTATATCGATCAATTTCTATCGAGTTGGACAATGCCGAAGCGTGAGCAAAGTTTTTACCATGCATGGTTGCATTTAGCGCAACATGACCATAGTTTTACTAAAGCACAGCGCCAAGTGATTAAAGGCTTGCCCAATGATCCTAAAATGACGATAGAGTCAGTATTAAATCATTTTTCAATTGCGCAGGAAGACTACCAAGCTTATGTTGAAGGACATCTTTTGGCGTTACCGGGTTGGGCAGGTATGTTGTATTACCGTTCACAACAGCATCACTTTGAACAACATTTGTTAACGGATTATTTGGCAATTCGATTAGTTGTCGAACAATTGCTAGTTGGTGATGAGTTTAAGTCAGTCGCTAAAGATTGTGAAAGTAGATCGGAAAATTGGTTTAAGCAAACTGTTGCATCATGGTGTTACTACAGTGATATGCCTAGCGATGTATTACTACAACATGACGTCAATGAAATTCAAACGTTTATTCACTTTGCAGCAACTATGAATAAAAATGTATTTAAAAATTTATGGTTGATTGCCTGGGAAATGACATACGAATCTCAGTTAAAACAAAAAATTAAAGCAGGTCATGAAAGTTTGGCGGGCGTATTAGATGTAAACCAAGTAAATGTTACTGAAAATGACAATGCTAATCAGTCACATTCAGTATCGTTAAATGCCACACAAGCAGTTGATGAAAATAATAGCGAGCTAAATCAGGGGGGCACATCAACGAAAGCGCAAATTGCATTTTGTATAGACGTTCGTTCAGAACCATTTCGCAGACATATCGAAGCAGCAGGGCCCTTTGAAACGATTGGTATTGCAGGTTTCTTTGGATTACCTATTCAAAAAGATGCCGTAGACGAACAATTCAAACATGATTCATTACCTGTCATGGTACCGCCGGCATATCGCATTAAAGAGTTTGCGGACCGTTACGATATGAATGTTTATCGACAACAGCAACAGACAATGTCATCGATGTTTTACACATTTAAATTGATGAAAAATAATGTCATGCCTAGTTTGTTATTGCCTGAATTAAGTGGACCATTTTTAAGCTTGAGTACCATTGTCAATACGATTATGCCTAGAAAAAGTCGCGCGTCTTTACAAAAAATAAAACAAAAATGGTTAAAAAAGCCTGAAACAAAGTTAACGATTGATCGTGAGTTTGACAGAACATCAGACTTACCTGTTGGATTTACTGAACAAGAGCAAATTGATTTCGCGTTACAAGCGTTGAAATTGATGGATTTAACCGAAGCATTTGCGCCGTTCGTTGTGTTAGCAGGTCATGCTAGTCATTCTCACAATAATCCACATCATGCATCACTTGAATGTGGGGCTTGTGGTGGTGCATCAAGCGGATTTAATGCTAAGTTATTAGCGATGATATGTAATCGTCTAAATGTCAGACAAGGATTAAAACAAGCAGGTGTAGTAATTCCGGAGACCACGGTCTTTGCAGCAGCAGAGCATCATACGTCTACTGATACGTTGGCATGGGTATATGTGCCAGATACATTATCAGCTTTAGCTCTAGATGCATATGAATCATTGAATGACGCCATGCCGATGATTTCTGAACACGCGAATCGCGAACGTTTGGACAAACTGCCAACGATTGGTCGAGTGAATCATCCAGTGGAAGAAGCGCAGCGGTTTGCAAGTGATTGGAGTGAAGTACGTCCAGAATGGGGCTTGGCTAAAAATGCATCATTTATAATTGGACGACGCCAATTAACAAAGGGCATTGATTTAGAAGGGCGGACATTTTTACACAATTATGATTGGCGTAAAGATAAAGATGGCACATTGTTAAATACCATCATTTCTGGTCCGGCACTTGTGGCACAATGGATTAATTTACAATATTATGCGTCGACAGTTGCGCCGCATTTTTACGGAAGTGGGAATAAAGCGACACAAACCGTCACGTCAGGTGTTGGTGTCATGCAAGGTAATGCGAGTGATCTGATGTATGGCTTATCATGGCAATCTGTTATGGCTGCTGATCGAACGATGTATCATTCGCCAATTCGTTTGCTTGTCGTTGTTCAGGCACCCGACTATGTTGTAGCAAGACTACTCGCGAATAATGAGCATTTCGCTAGGAAGGTGTCTAATCATTGGCTGCGTTTAATGAGCGTTAATGAGGAAGGGCGTTTTAAAAGTTGGGTTTAACGATGAAATGTTGCGATGCTAAGTAACTAATATATCATCAAATCTACAATGTTCTAGCTTCTTAAAATATACTAAAAATGATAAACTTAATGTAATAGTTGATGTCGTGATAACGATACAAAGATGAAGTAATCAATTTTAATATTATTGGAGTTAGTGATATGAAAAGAACGAAAGGTGAAATCGAAGCTGAAATCAGTAAAGCCATTACGCAATGGGAAAAAGATTTCCTTGGCAGAGGTTCCTTGTCGGTTAAATCAGACATTTTAAGAGATATGGTGATTATTAGTTTGCAAGGTATCTTAACGCCAGCAGAATATCGTGTATGTAGTACGAATGAAGGATTATTAAATATTAAACGAACACGTTCTGAATTAGTTGAATCCGGTGAGCAAGATTTGAATGATATCATATTTAAAATTACAGGTATCAAAGTGATGAGCTTCCATAGTGATTTAAGTACAGTTACAGGTGAACGTATTATCGTATTCAAACTTGAGGATAATTTGGAAAAGCATATTTAAGAAGGTTAGGTATGCTTCTGCAGGCTTATTAAAGCTATAGAAGTATGCTTGGTTAAACAGCGCAACGCCATATATTTGGGTGTGCTGTTTTTCTATTATATGATGTGTTTATTACGTGGATGAATGCGTGGGTCTGAATATAGCCCGTGAAAGGCATATGTCATAAAATTTGCGAATGGTGACAAGTCAACGCAAGCATATTTGTTGCGAGACATGTCCACAATCCTTTTACATAAAGAGTGTATGTATGACGTATGCATATAATCGATAAAATATACCTAAAAAATTAGGTATAATGACCATTGTTGCAATAAGTTTTTCGGCCTTGAAACCGATAACGCATAGTATAATAGGAATAAAATATAATACAAATATCCAGTAAATCAAATTTGAAAACGATGGATGTATAGGGGTAAAGAATCTAACTAATGTAATGATTAACGCTATATAGACAAAAATTACTCTATTGATACGCCCTACCCCCTCTGTATAATAAATATAAATCGTACTAAATTGAAAATAGCAAAATATTGTTATTTCAATTATACAATGTTTTATTTGCAATATACATAACAATATCAAGTTTATAAATTTGATATTGTCGGTAAAGTGAAATTTGTGGCACATTGATATTATGGATAACATTTGTAAAATGAAAATGATGATACGAGGAGATTGTAAGATGATAGATAAAAAATTAACATCACCAAAAATGACAGTGCCTTTATTTTTAATCGCGCTGATTGTATTTATAGGTATGTTTTACAGTGTAGTGACAAATCAAGAATGGCTTAAAAATATAGATATGGGATCATTAACATGGTTTACAGATTATTTCGGTGAGCCACAACGTCAGTATGTTAACAATTTGTTTAATTACTATATGACGTTTAGTGCTGAAATTGGTGATGTCAAAGGTGTCGTGTTGATTTCCATTATCGTTACAATCATACTGTTTATTAAACAGAGGCATTTAGCGGTTTGGTTTGTGACATATTTGGTTTCAGGTGTCATCATGAACAAATTAATTAAAGATACTGTTTTACGTCCAAGACCATATAATCATTTAGCCGTTGATACAGGCTTTTCATTTCCGAGTGGACATTCCAACGCCAGCACATTATTATATTTCGCCTTAATGATCATTATTATTTCAGTTGCTGCTAAGACAATAACAAAAGTGTTGAGTGCGCTGGTTATGGGAATATTATGGCTTAGCATATTATTTTGTCGCCTTTATTTTCATGCGCATTACTTTTCAGATGTCATTGGCGGCACGTCACTAGCAATCATTTGGGTAGCGTTATTCCTAATGGTATACCCATACTTTATTAATCATCGACGACAACGCGTTTAGCAAACATCTTTAGACATAGTGGAGGTATATAGAAAAATGAGAATTAAAACACCGAGTCCATCTTATTTAAAAGGCACAAATGGACATGCGATATTATTATTACATTCATTTACAGGTACAAATCGGGATGTGAAGCATCTTGCAGCTGAGTTAAATGACCAAGGATTTAGTTGTTATGCACCGAATTATCCAGGTCATGGTTTATTGTTGAAAGATTTCATGACATATAATGTAGATGATTGGTGGGAAGAAGTTGAGAAAGCTTACCAATTTTTAGTCAATGAAGGTTATGAATCTATCAGTGCAACGGGTGTGTCATTAGGTGGATTAATGACATTAAAATTGGCGCAACACTATCCTTTGAAACGTATCGCTGTCATGTCAGCACCAAAGGAAAAGAGTGACGATGGTTTAATAGAACATTTAGTTTATTATAGTCAACGCATGTCGAATATTTTAAATTTAGATCAGCAAGCATCGAGTGCGCAATTAGCAGCAATTGATGATTATGAAGGTGAAATTACGAAGTTTCAGCATTTTATTGATGATATCATGACAAATTTAAATGTTATTAAAATGCCAGCTAATATATTATTTGGTGGTAAAGATGCGCCATCCTATGAAACAAGTGCACACTTTATTTATGAACATTTAGGATCAGTAGACAAAGAATTAAATGGTCTGAAGGATTCTCATCATTTAATGACGCATGGAGAGGGCAGAGATATTTTAGAAGAAAATGTTATTCGCTTTTTCAATGCTTTAACATAATTGAAGATTTTAAAAATTAACACTTGAGTGACGATGTTATTATATTTGTCATTTGAGTGTTTTTTGTGGCGTGATAGTATAGGGAACTTAGACAAAGTTGATTTGTATTGTGATGTTGTGGGAATTTTATGGAGTTATACCAGAAGCTGGTTTATATTGTAATGTCGTGGGAATTTTGTTGGCATTGTACCTGAAGTTGTTATGTGGCGAGATGTTGGGGATATAGATGGTGTTGTATGTGGCGAGATGTTGGCGCACGTATACAGCGTTGAACCAGAAATTTTAATGTAGCGTAATGACAACACATTACAAGGGATTTACTATATTATGATAAACTCAGGCGCTACCGTATTAATGAAGCAATTTTGATGCAGGTGTATTGCATGTTATTTACATACATGTTAGAGTGTTACTTAAACACGTAGACGCTTTAACGCTTTAAAGGAGATGTGAATGATGAAAAGACAACAATCACAATGGAAGTCATCAACTGGATTTATTTTAGCTAGTGCGGGTTCTGCAATCGGTCTTGGTGCCATGTGGAAATTCCCATATATGGCAGGGATTTATGGCGGCGGTGCCTTTCTAGCTATGTTCTTAATATTCACCATTTTTGTTGGGTTACCATTACTCATTATGGAATTCACTGTTGGGAAAATGGGACGGACATATACAACACAAATATATAGTAAATTAACTGGTAAGAAATGGCTCAATATCATTGGCTGGAACGGTAATTTGGCAGTGTTTATTTTATTTGGCTTCTATAGTGTTATCGGTGGTTGGATTGTCATTTACATCGGACAAGTATTATGGCAATTAGTTATATTTCAACGCATCAATCATCTCCAAGAAATGAATTTTGAAGCGGTAATATCAAATCCTTGGTTAACCGTTCTAGGGCAAGGTATATTCATATTCGCTACGATGATTATTGTCATGTTAGGTGTTGAAAAAGGATTAGAAAAGGCATCGAAAGTTATGATGCCATTGCTGTTTGTCTTTTTAATCATCATTGTGATTAAGTCTTTAACATTAGATGGTGCCTTAGAAGGTGTGAAATTTATTTTACAACCAAGAGTATCAGAGATTACTGCTGATGGAATCTTGTTTGCGCTAGGTCAATCATTCTTTACGTTATCATTAGGAACTACAGGTATGATTACATATGCGAGTTATGCCTCTAAAGACATGACGATTAAGTCATCAGCTATTTCTATCGTGGTTATGAATATCTTTGTATCTGTATTGGCAGGCCTAGCTATATTTCCGGCGTTACATAGTTTTGGGTATGAACCACAAGAAGGGCCTGGATTATTATTTAAAGTACTGCCAATGGTCTTTAGTCAAATGCATCTAGGCACATTATTCTATTTGGGATTCTTAGTGCTGTTCTTATTTGCGGCTTTAACGTCATCTATTTCTTTATTAGAATTAAATGTTTCTAACTTCACGAAGAATGACAATACAAAACGTAAAAAAGTCGCAGTGATCGGTAGTATTTTAGTATTTATCATTAGTATTCCAGCAACCTTATCTTTTGGTATCTTAAAAGATGTAAGATTCGGTGCGGGAACGATTTTTGATAATATGGATTTCATCGTTTCGAATGTATTGATGCCATTAGGCGCATTAGGTACTACGCTTGTCGTAGGACAATTATTAGATAAAAAATTATTACAACAATATTTTGGTAAAGATCGATTTAGATTATTCAGTGGTTGGTATTACTTAATTAAGTATGCGATGCCAGTCGTTATTATTTTAGTCTTTATCGTGCAATTATTTAGTTAATATATAGAAGCATCTGACACACAAGTATTTGTGTTGCTCAGGTGTTTTTTTGTTTGGAATTGAAAAGTTTGTACTGGTTCTGAATTAATTGAAACTTAGATAATTGCAAAATAACAAAATGTCGTTTATAATTCTTATATGAAAAGTAAGAATTAAAATTGAGACATGAAGAAAGGTTTCATTCATTTGATCGGCATGTCAGATGAGGGTGCATCTATGATTACTTATGATTTAATTGGCAATACACCATTAGTACTGTTAGAACATTATAGTGATGATAAAGTTAAAATTTATGCCAAGCTTGAACAATGGAATCCCGGAGGCAGTGTTAAAGACAGACTCGGGAAATATTTAGTAGAGAAGGCAATTCAAGAAGGGCGTGTGCGTGCAGGTCAAACTATTGTTGAAGCGACTGCTGGCAATACAGGCATAGGGTTAGCTATTGCAGCAAATAGACATCATTTGAAATGTAAGATTTTTGCGCCGTATGGTTTTTCAGAAGAAAAGATTAATATTATGATAGCGCTTGGTGCAGATGTTTCAAGGACGAGTCAGTCTGAAGGCATGCTTGGAGCACAAAAAGCTGCACGTTCCTATGCTGAAAAATATGGTGCCGTTTATATGAATCAATTTGAATCCGAACATAATCCGGATACATATTTTCATACATTGGGACCCGAATTGACTTCTGCATTACAGCAAATTGATTATTTTGTGGCTGGTATTGGCTCTGGCGGTACATTTACAGGTACCGCGCGTTATTTAAAGCAACAGCACGTGCAATGTTATGCCGTTGAGCCAGAAGGGTCCGTGTTAAATGGAGGACCAGCTCATGCACATGACACTGAAGGTATCGGTTCTGAGAAATGGCCGATATTTTTAGAGAGACGTCTTGTAGATGGGATATTTACGATTAAAGACCAAGATGCCTTTCGAAATGTCAAAAGTTTGGCAAAGCATGAAGGATTACTGGTAGGCAGTTCTTCAGGTGCAGCATTACAAGGTGCATTGAATTTAAAAGCGCAATTATCTGAAGGTACGATTGTTGTCGTATTTCCAGATGGTAGCGATCGATATATGTCTAAGCAAATATTTAATTATGAGGAGAATGATTATGAATAAGAAAACGAAATTAATTCACGGTGGACACACAACGGACGACTATACAGGTGCAGTTACAACACCAATTTATCAAACAAGTACATATTTACAAGATGATATTGGTGATTTACGTCAAGGATATGAATATTCTCGTACTGCGAATCCAACAAGAAGTTCTGTAGAAAGCGTTATTGCGGCATTAGAAAATGGCAAACATGGCTTTGCATTTAGTTCAGGTGTTGCAGCAATCAGTGCAGTTGTTATGCTGTTGGACAAAGGTGATCATATTATTTTAAATTCAGATGTATACGGCGGTACTTATCGCGCATTGACAAAAGTATTTACACGATTTGGTATTGAAGTGGATTTTGTAGATACAACGCATACCGATTCAATTGTACAAGCGATACGCCCAACAACAAAGATGTTGTTTATTGAAACACCTTCTAATCCATTATTACGTGTTACTGACATTAAAAAGTCTGCTGAAATTGCGAAAGAACACGGTTTGATTTCAGTCGTTGATAACACATTTATGACACCTTATTATCAGAATCCATTAGATTTAGGCATCGATATTGTCTTGCATTCTGCAACGAAATATTTAGGTGGACATAGTGATGTCGTTGCTGGTTTAGTTGCAACATCGGATGACAAGCTTGCAGAACGTTTAGCATTTATTTCAAATTCAACAGGTGGCATTTTAGGACCTCAAGATAGCTATTTACTTGTGAGGGGTATTAAAACATTAGGTTTACGTATGGAACAAATTAATCGAAGTGTTATTGAAATTATTAAAATGTTACAAGCACATCCAGCTGTGCAACAAGTATTCCATCCAAGTATTGAAAGCCATTTGAATCATGATGTCCATATGGCACAAGCAGATGGGCATACAGGTGTGATTGCATTTGAAGTGAAAGATACTGAGAGTGCCAAACAATTAATTAGAGCAACATCTTATTACACATTAGCTGAAAGTTTAGGTGCAGTGGAAAGTTTAATTTCAGTACCTGCATTGATGACACATGCATCCATTCCAGCAGATATTCGAGCTAAAGAAGGTATTACAGACGGACTTGTAAGAATATCTGTAGGTATTGAAGATACTGAAGATTTAGTGGATGATTTAAATCAAGCACTAGATACGTTATAAATAATAGCAGCACTGGCATATATTTTGACTTCAACATTTGTTGTTCTTGAATATGCTAGTGCTTTTTTTGTGCGATGTTAATATTTAGTAATTGCGTTGTGGAGGATTGCTGGTCATTTTTATTCATTTAATTTGACGATAGCCATAGTCTTGTCACAAGGTATAATTATTTTTTAATTTTTTAGAAAATTCGGCAAATTGTATTGACGATATATGCAATTTTGCATATAATGCTCTTATTCCTAGTGGATTAATAAGAATTTGTAGGAGGGGCGATGATGATTGAGTTTCGACAAGTTAGTAAATCATTTCATAAGAAAAAGCAAACAATAGATGCTTTGAAGGACGTATCATTTACGGTCAATCGCAATGATATTTTTGGTGTGATTGGATATAGTGGTGCAGGAAAAAGTACGTTGGTAAGACTCGTGAATCATCTTGAAGCTGCCTCGAATGGACAAGTGATTGTAGATGGGCATGATATTACGAATTATAGAGATAAAATGATGAGGGATATTAAGAGAGATATCGGTATGATATTTCAGCATTTTAATTTACTAAATTCAGCTACGGTATTTAAAAATGTAGCTATGCCGCTCATTTTAAGTAAGAAAAGCAAAACAGAAATTAAGCAACGCGTAACGGAAATGCTTGAATTTGTAGGATTGAGTGATAAAAAAGACCAATTTCCTGATGAATTGTCGGGTGGACAGAAGCAAAGAGTGGCTATTGCAAGAGCTCTTGTTACTAATCCGAAAATACTCCTATGTGATGAAGCAACAAGCGCATTGGATCCAGCAACGACTGCTTCGATATTGACGTTATTAAAGAATGTCAATCAAACCTTTGGCATTACAATTATGATGATTACACATGAAATGCGCGTTATTAAAGACATTTGTAATCGTGTTGCTGTAATGGAAAAGGGGCAAGTGGTTGAAACAGGCACTGTTAAAGAGGTGTTTAGTCATCCTAAAACGACGATTGCTCAAAATTTTGTGTCTACAGTTATACAGACTGAGCCAAGTACATCATTGATTCGTCGATTGAATGACGAACAAGTTGGCGATTTTAAAGATTATAAAATCTTCGTCGAGGAAACTCAGGTGACACAACCGATTATAAATGACTTGATTCAAATTTGTGGCAGAGAGGTTAAAATTTTATTTTCATCTATGTCAGAAATACAAGGTAACACCGTATGTTATATGTGGCTTCGATTTAATATGGATCAACAATTTGATGACACGGCAATAAATCAATATTTCAAAGAGAAAAATATTCAATTTGAGGAGGTGCATTAACATATGTTTGGTTCTGATTTAGACAGTGCACAGTTATTACAAGCATTGTACGAAACGCTATATATGGTATCTATTGCTTTATTTTTAGGAGCAGTGATTGGTATTCCATTAGGTGTCTTATTGGTAATTACTCGAAAACAAGGCATATGGCCCAATATAGTGATACATCAAGTTTTAAATCCTTTAATCAATATTTTAAGGTCACTACCATTTATTATTTTGTTAATTGCGATTGTACCATTCACAAAATTAGTAGTAGGTACTTCAATTGGTACGACTGCTGCCATCGTGCCTTTAACAGTATATGTGGCACCTTACATTGCAAGACTTGTTGAAAACTCATTATTGGAAGTAGACGAGGGGATTATTGAAGCGGCGAAAGCGATGGGCGCTTCACCACTACAAATCATTAGATATTTTTTAATTCCTGAAGCGTTAGGTTCATTAGTATTAGCAATTACCACTGCGATTATTGGACTTATTGGAAGTACGGCGATGGCAGGCGCTGTTGGCGGTGGTGGTATAGGAGACTTAGCTTTAGTGTATGGTTATCAAAGATTTGATACGACGGTCATTATTATTACCGTTATTGTATTAGTCATTATTGTCCAAGTAATTCAAACGCTAGGGAATGTCCTAGCTAGATTCATACGTAGACATTAATGATATATAGTGAAGATTTTGAAAGGAATTGATAGAATGAAAAGATTGATTGGGTTAGTTATCGTAGCACTTGTATTATTAGCAGCGTGTGGCAGTAACAATGATAAAAAAGTAACAATTGGTGTCGCATCAAATGACACTAAGGCTTGGGAGAAGGTTAAAGAATTAGCTAAAAAACATGATATTGATGTGGAGATTAAGCACTTCTCCGATTACAATTTACCGAATAAAGCATTAAACGATGGTGATATTGATATGAATGCATTCCAACATTTTGCATTTTTAGATCAATATAAAAAGGCGCATAAAGGAACAAAGATTTCAGCATTAAGTACAACAGTTTTAGCACCGTTGGGTATTTACTCAGATAAAATTAAAGATGTCAAAAAGGTTAAAGATGGTGCTAAAGTTGTCATTCCAAATGATGCGTCAAACCAAGCACGTGCACTTAAACTATTAGAAGCAGCTGGTTTAATAAAACTGAAAAAAGATTTCGGATTAGCAGGCACGGTGAAAGATATAACGTCAAATCCGAAACATTTAAAAATCACTGCAGTAGATGCGCAACAAACTGCACGCGCGTTATCTGACGTTGATATTGCAGTTATTAATAACGGTGTAGCAACTAAAGCTGGGAAAGATCCAAAAAATGATCCGATATTTTTAGAAAAATCAAATTCAGATGCGGTCAAACCATATATTAATATTGTTGCAGTTAATGACAAAGACTTGGATAACAAAACATATGCTAAAATCGTAGAATTGTATCATTCAAAAGAAGCTCAAAAAGCGTTGCAGGAAGATGTCAAAGATGGAGAGAAACCTGTTAATTTATCTAAAGATGAGATTAAGGCCATCGAAACGTCATTAGCAAAATAAATTATATTGCGTCCTACAAGCAAAGTTCATGCTTAAGTTTGTAGGGCGTTTTTGTTTGCCTATAAAAATGTTTCAAAAGACAGAAAGGGATTGTAATCATTTTATAGTGAAATATTATGAAATTGTAATAATTTAGATATTGTAAAATCTAATAAGTTGTAATAATTTTAAGAGGTAATTATAAAATTTGATGACACAGTATATGATTTTTTTGTAATCATAATGTCATCAAACATCAACCTATTATACATAATTAAATCGTATAATGATGTAGTATTCATAAATTCGGATAAAAAGAATGTTAGGAAAGTTATGCAAGAGGAGGATTTTAAAGTGCAAAAAAAAGTAATTGCAGCTATTATTGGGACAAGCGCGATTAGCGCTGTTGCGGCAACTCAAGCAAATGCGGCTACAACTCACACAGTAAAACCGGGTGAATCAGTGTGGGCAATTTCAAATAAGTATGGGATTTCGATTGCTAAATTAAAGTCATTAAACAATTTAACATCTAATCTAATTTTCCCAAACCAAGTACTAAAAGTATCTGGCTCAAGTAATTCTACGAGCAATAGTAGCCGTCCATCAACAAATTCAGGTGGCGGATCATACTATACAGTACAAGCAGGCGACTCATTATCATTAATCGCATCTAAATATGGTACAACTTACCAAAACATTATGCGACTTAATGGTTTAAATAATTTCTTTATTTATCCAGGTCAAAAATTAAAAGTATCAGGTACTGCAAGCTCAAGTAATTCTACGAGCAATAGTAGCCGTCCATCAACGAATTCAAGCGGTGGATCATATTACACAGTACAAGCAGGTGACTCATTGTCATTAATCGCTTCAAAATATGGTACAACATATCAAAACATTATGCGACTTAATGGTTTAAATAATTTCTTTATTTATCCGGGTCAAAAATTGAAAGTAACTGGTAATGCATCTACGAACTCAGGATCTACTACAACGACAAATAGAGGTTACAATACACCAGTATTCAATCACCAAAACTTATATACATGGGGTCAATGTACATATCATGTATTTAATCGTCGTGCTGAAATTGGTAAAGGTATTAGTACTTATTGGTGGAATGCAAATAACTGGGATAACGCAGCGGCTGCAGATGGTTACACAATTGACAATAGACCTACTGTAGGTTCAATCGCTCAAACAGATGTAGGTTACTATGGTCATGTTATGTTTGTAGAACGTGTAAATAACGATGGTAGTATTTTAGTTTCAGAAATGAACTATTCAGCTGCACCAGGTATTTTAACTTACAGAACGGTACCAGCTTACCAAGTAAATAATTATAGATATATTCACTAAAGTCTTACGTATATAAATATATATAATGAATTCCTATTACATTTCACAAGCGGAAAAGTTAGATTGAATCCTAAACTTTATGGCGGGGCTATCAAAGTCGTGATTGTTGTAATAGGAATTTTTGTATAAGAAAAAGGATTGGTCGAATGAACTTCATGTTCTATGTTCGACCAATCCTTTTCTGATTTAGTATTCATGCTTTACTTTGCGAATGCTTGTAAATAATCTAGCACCGTTTGTTATTAAAGTAACAACTGCCACTGCTTTTTTGAACTTACGTGGTGACTTAATTGAAATGTAAAAATCTAACACGGTTCCTACAGTGCTTAAACCTAGTGAAAGATATACTAATTTTTTATTTTTAGCATGATATTTATAGCCATTGTAGCCGTCGACTATGAAACCTGCGACATTTAGTAAACTTGATAAACGTTGTGATTTGGAACGTTTTGCCATAATAATAATTCCCCCTAGTATCTTCTGTTTTTATGGAAAAATTGGGTGCGCTGAATTGCTAACGTTTTGCGCTATAACTACTCATATATGATAACATAATTGTACAGTATAATTTGAAAAATTGATTTCACAAAGTTGGGGTGTCAAAGATGATTAAATGTGTCTGTTTAGTTGAAGAAACAGCTGATAAAATATTGCTTGTTCAAGTAAGGAATCGCGAAAAGTATTATTTCCCAGGTGGTAAAATAGAGGAAGGGGAATCACAAGTACACGCGCTGTTAAGAGAAGTAAAAGAAGAATTAAATTTAACATTAACAATGGATGAAATTGAATATATCGGGACAATTGTAGGCCCTGCATATCCACAACAGGATATGTTAACTGAGTTAAATGGATTTCGCGCATTAACCAAAATCGATTGGGAAAATGTAACTATCAATAATGAAATTACGGATATACGCTGGATTGATAAAGATAATGATGCGTTGATTGCGCCTGCTGTCAAAGTTTGGATTGAAACGTATGGTGGGAAACATGACAAATAATGACACCATCATGTTACGACATTATGTCCCACAAGATCATTCGATGTTAGAAGCTTTTCAATTAAGTGAAAGTGATTTGAAGTTTGTTAAAACGCCAGAGGAAAATATTACAGCTGCAATGTCTGATAATGAAAGGTATCCCATCGTTGTAATGGATGGCAGGCAATGTGTGGCCTTTTTTACATTACATCGTGGAAAAGGAGTCGCACCATTTAGCGATAACCAAAATGCAGTATTTTTCAGGTCATTTAGTGTGGATCAACGTTATCGTAATAAAGGAATAGGTAAAGTAGTAATGGAAAAATTGGTGCCATTTATTACTTCAACATTTCAGGATATTAATGAGATTGTGTTAACGGTTAATACTGACAATCCACATGCCATGGCACTTTATCGACAACAAGGATATCAATATATGGGAGATAGTATGTTCGTCGGAAGACCTGTTCATATTATGGCGCTAACTATAAAATAAATTAAATTTAAAAGCATCTTTACTCATCGTCGACCACAACAATTAATGATGAATAAAGGTGCTTTTTGTTATAGACCACCGGACAATTTACTATAGTAAAAAGCGACCTAGTGAACAATTGACATATATCCACAGGTCGCTTAACTTAAGTTATATTGAAAGTTGCGATTAATTGATAGACTCATCATTTTTGCGCTGTCGAGATGGTCTTTTTATTAAAAATGCCGTAATCCAAGCCGTAATCGGAATACTGATTGCAACGGCAATACCGCCTAAAATAATAGAAATAAATTCTTGGGCAAATATTTTCGAGTTTATAATATGACCAAATGAATATTTAAGTTTGAAAAACCAAATAAATAAAGCAAGTTGGCCACCAAAAAAGGCAAGGTAAATCGTGTTCGCAGATGTCGCTAAAATTTCTCTACCAACACGCATGCCAGATTGGAATAATTCGTATTGCGTAAGTGTTGGATTCACTTGATGCAATTCATAAATGGGTGAACTAATGGTAATCGTTAAATCTATCACAGCTGCAATAACAGCAAGAATAATAGTGAACACCATAAATTGAACCATATCAATGCCAATATTCATTGAATACACATATGTTTCATCTTGTTGTTCGGTTGAAAAGCCTTGTAGATGACCGAAGTAGACCGATAAATAAATGAGTGTAATCAACAATATTGTTGTAACGATAGTGCTGATAAATGCAGCTTGTGTTTTAACATTGTAACTATTGAGTACGAATAAATTACAAGCGCCAATAATAATGCAGAAAAAGAATGTGACGACATAAATCGGTACGCCAAAAATAATCAATACAATACTAATAATTAAAATGGCAAAGTTTAAAAATAGGGTTAAATAAGAGATGAATCCCTTTTTACCTCCGAAAATTATCATCAGAAAGAGGAGCAATAACGCCAATATAAATACAGCATTCATTGTTTCGCCCTCCTTAATGTTTCAAATATTTCCATAAACAATATTGTGATAGGAATTGTAAGTACGATACCTATACCACCTGTTAGTGCACGCGCAATTTCTAACGACCAATTCATCGAAATAGTATAAGTCACTGTATTGGCATTTTTTAAAAAGATTAAAAACATAGGTAGTGCACCGGATAAATACGAGAATAATAAAATGTTAGTCATGGTACCCATAATATCTTGGCCGATGTTTCGACCAGCAAGTGCCCAACGCTTCATTGAAATGTGCGGCGTACGTTGTAAAATCTCATGCATGCCACTTGCAATCGTAATTGCAACATCCATAATAGCGCCTAATGAACCTATTAACACTGAGGCTAGGAAGATATCTTTCGGTGGTAATGATAAAAAATTCATCGTTTCATATTTAATGCCTTTACCATCTGTCATATATATGATTAATTCTGTTAAACCTATACTCAAAAAAGTTCCGATAATTGTACTTGCTACGGTAATGAGTGTACGCATATGCCAGCCTGTAACGAGCAATAAAGTGAGTATTGTTGAACAGATCATGGCAATGGTCATGAGTAAGAATAAATTAATATTGCTATGTTGAATATGAATGTAAATTGCGATTAATATGGCAATAGAATTCAAGATTAATGATAAAATCGATTGCAGTCCGACTTTGCGACCAACCAATAATACAGTTAATAAAAACAAACCAGTGATGATAACCGTTAAGGTATCACGCTTCTTTTCTATAATATAAGCATCACTCGGCTTGTTAGAAATATGTAATAATACTTTTTCGTGTGTGCGAAATGCTTCTGAATCTGCTTGAGATTTGACGTACTGATGATTGATCGTCGTCGTTTCTCCAGCAAATTGACCATTTAATATTTTGACTTTTAATTGATTTTTATACTTAATATCACGATTATTTTGTGCATCTTTTGTAGGTGTCGATGAAACGTGTTTGACATCTATAATTTGACCAATTGGTTTGTTGTAAAAGTTCTCATTATTGAATGTAAATAAAATAGCACCAATGAATGCGATGCAGAACAAACCTAAAATTATATTAAATGGCTTTGTAAATAAATTTCTATATTTCAAAAACAAAACCCCAATTCTATGAATGAATTAATATGGTGATTATACGCCCTTAATTTTTTATTTTCAAAGATATTACTGCTAAGTGTAAAACGAAAATCATCATTGATAGCGTCGAAATACTTAATGGAATGTAGACGTTTTAGTCATTAATTGCTGAATAAGTGTTAATAATATGCCAATATCGCTCTTTGTATAAGGCGCCTTTGTAATAGCACATATCGTTCTTTTTAATTCAGTATGATCTAATTTTATATCTATCCATGATTTAGATTCTGGTAAATGTATATTTTGTGATGAAATGATGTAACCTTCTTTTTGACGAAGGAGATACTGCGCAAGTGGTAGGCTACTGATTGTGTATACATCTGATTTAGTAATCTTGCGCAATTGTTTTTTTACAGTTTCGGCAAATGGTGCCAAGCAATAAATATGACTATGCTCAAACTGAATTAATGGTGGGTGTGTCGCCATCGTAATTGGATCGTCTGAAGGCGCATATAAATGATAGTGCTCTTCGAATAAAGGTAGCATATGTAATTGTTTGTGTTTACGTATTTCTGGAGTAAGTTCCGTGAAACCAATGTCTATATTCCCATTTAATACGCTATTTATAATCGTGTCATGTTCTAATAAATTAGGGATGACATGTGTATCATTTTGTAAATGAAATGTTTGGATAAGTGGTAGTAACATGTGGGATACGTCACTCTCATCATAGCCAATGTAGATACTTTTATTTTTAGTTAATCCATGGCTTTGAAATTGTTCAATCGTGCTATCTAAATGTTCAATAATACGCAGAGCTTCATTAAATAATAATTTCCCTTCAGATGTGAGCATAATATTGCGTCCTTGCTTTTTAAATAAAGATACATTAAGTTCTTGTTCTAATAATGTAATTTGACGGCTTATCGCTGATTGAGCAATGTTTAGTTCAAGTGCTGTTTCGGAGATATGTTCTCTTTTAGCGACCTCGATAAAATATCTTAATTGTTTAATTTCCATAGCGGTATAGGCACCTCCGAAAATGAGTGTTTTGTAACTATTATAGCAATATTATTGATGAATGTTCTATTTTTTAGATGAATATCTTCTATTTTATATATTGAACAGATAAATTTTTTAGATTATAGTAATTATCATTAATAACTAATATCAGAATATTCTAAAAAAGGGGTGTGCATCATGCACAATGAGAAATTAATTAAAGGCTTATATGACTATCGTGAGGAACATGATGCGTGCGGTATTGGTTTTTATGCAAATATGGATAATAAAAGGTCTCATGACATCATAGATAAATCACTTGAAATGTTGCGACGCTTAGACCACAGGGGCGGGGTCGGCGCAGATGGCATCACTGGTGATGGCGCAGGTATCATGACTGAAATACCTTTTGCATTTTTCAAACAACATGTAACGGACTTTGAAATCCCAGGTGAAGGCGAATATGCCGTGGGGTTATTTTTTTCCAAAGAACGCATTTTAGGTTCTGAACATGAAGCAATTTTTAAAAAGTATTTCGAAGGCGAAGGGTTATCTATTCTTGGTTACCGTAATGTACCAGTTAATAAAGATGCGATTGCGAAACACGTAGCAGATACGATGCCAGTCATTCAACAAGTGTTTATTGATATTAGGGACATTGAAGATGTTGAAAAGCGTTTGTTTTTAGCGAGAAAACAATTAGAGTTCTATTCGACTCAGTGCGATTTAGAATTGTATTTTACGAGCTTATCACGCAAAACAATTGTATATAAAGGCTGGTTACGATCAGACCAAATTAAAAAACTCTATACAGATTTATCGGATGATTTATATCAATCAAAGCTAGGGTTAGTTCATTCGAGATTTAGTACGAATACATTCCCGAGTTGGAAAAGGGCGCATCCTAACCGTATGTTAATGCATAATGGTGAGATTAACACGATTAAAGGTAATGTGAACTGGATGCGAGCACGCCAACATAAATTAATCGAAACATTATTTGGCGAGGATCAACATAAAGTGTTTCAAATTGTCGATGAGGATGGTAGTGACTCTGCCATTGTAGATAATGCGCTAGAGTTCTTATCGTTAGCCATGGAGCCAGAAAAGGCAGCGATGTTACTCATACCTGAACCTTGGTTATACAATGAAGCGAATGATGCAAATGTACGTGCGTTTTATGAATTTTATAGTTATTTAATGGAACCGTGGGATGGTCCTACAATGATTTCGTTCTGTAACGGTGACAAACTTGGCGCGCTTACAGATAGAAATGGATTACGTCCAGGTCGTTATACGATTACTAAAGATAACTTTATTGTCTTTTCATCTGAAGTGGGTGTTGTGGACGTACCTGAAAGTAATGTTGCTTTTAAAGGTCAATTGAATCCTGGAAAGTTATTGCTTGTTGATTTTAAACAGAATAAAGTCATTGAAAATAATGATTTAAAAGGTGCGATTGCTGGAGAATTACCATATAAAACATGGGTTGATAATCATAAAGTTGATTTTGATTTTGAAAATATACAGTATCAAGATTCACAATGGAAAGATGAAACGTTATTTAAATTACAACGTCAATTTGCATATACCAAAGAAGAGATTCATAAGTATATTCAGGAACTTGTAGAAGGTAAGAAGGATCCTATCGGTGCAATGGGATATGATGCGCCAATTGCAGTGTTGAACGAGCGACCAGAATCACTATTTAATTACTTTAAACAGCTGTTTGCACAAGTAACAAATCCACCAATTGATGCGTATCGTGAAAAAATCGTAACGAGTGAACTTTCTTATTTAGGTGGCGAAGGTAACTTATTAGCACCTGACGAAACGGTTTTAGATCGAATTCAATTGAAGAGACCGGTATTGAATGAATCACACTTAGCAGCGATTGATCAGGAGCATTTTAAATTAACATATTTATCAACGGTATATGAAGAGGATTTGGAAGATGCGTTAGAAGCATTAGGCCGAGAAGCAGTGGATGCTGTAAAGCAAGGCGCTCAAATTCTAGTGTTAGATGATAGTGGATTAGTTGATGGCAATGGCTTTGCAATGCCGATGTTACTCGCAATAAGTCATGTGCATCAATTACTTATTAAAGCAGATTTACGTATGTCTACAAGTTTAGTCGCTAAATCTGGTGAGACACGAGAAGTACATCATGTTGCTTGTTTACTAGCATATGGCGCGAATGCAATTGTGCCATACCTAGCGCAACGTACAGTTGAACAACTGACATTGACAGAAGGGTTACAAGGCACCGTTGTCGATAATGTTAAGACATATACGGATGTATTGTCGGAAGGTGTCATTAAAGTAATGGCTAAGATGGGAATTTCGACAGTGCAAAGTTATCAAGGTGCACAAATATTTGAAGCGATTGGCTTGTCTCATGATGTGATTGATCGTTATTTTACTGGAACACAGTCTAAGTTATCTGGTATTTCGATTGATCAAATCGATGCTGAAAATAAAGCACGTCAACAAAGTGATGATAATTATCTTGCATCAGGTAGTACATTCCAATGGAGACAACAAGGTCAACATCATGCTTTTAATCCGGAATCTATTTTCTTATTGCAGCACGCATGTAAAGAAAATGACTATGCGCAATTTAAAGCATACTCTGAAGCGGTAAACAAAAATAGAACAGATCACATTAGACATTTACTTGAATTTAAAGCATGTACACCGATTGACATCGACCAAGTTGAACCGGTAAGTGACATTGTCAAACGTTTTAATACAGGGGCGATGAGTTATGGATCGATTTCAGCGGAAGCACATGAAACGTTAGCACAAGCCATGAACCAATTAGGTGGAAAGAGTAATAGTGGTGAAGGTGGCGAAGATGCAAAACGTTATGAAGTACAAGTTGATGGAAGCAACAAAGTAAGTGCGATTAAACAAGTTGCTTCTGGACGTTTTGGTGTAACTAGTGATTATTTACAACATGCCAAAGAAATTCAAATTAAAGTTGCGCAAGGTGCAAAGCCTGGTGAAGGTGGTCAATTACCTGGTACTAAGGTATATCCGTGGATTGCGAAGACAAGAGGGTCAACGCCAGGTATCGGTCTGATTTCACCACCGCCACATCATGATATTTATTCAATAGAAGATTTAGCGCAACTGATACATGATTTGAAAAATGCGAATAAAGATGCAGATATCGCGGTAAAATTAGTTTCGAAAACAGGTGTTGGTACCATTGCATCTGGGGTGGCAAAAGCATTTGCAGATAAAATTGTCATCAGTGGTTACGATGGTGGTACAGGGGCTTCACCTAAAACGAGTATTCAGCATGCCGGTGTTCCTTGGGAGATTGGTTTAGCAGAAACACATCAAACATTAAAACTAAATGACTTAAGAAGTCGTGTTAAGTTAGAAACAGACGGTAAGTTATTAACTGGTAAAGATGTAGCGTACGCATGTGCGCTTGGAGCGGAAGAATTTGGATTTGCAACTGCACCATTAGTGGTGTTGGGCTGTATTATGATGCGTGTATGCCATAAAGATACATGTCCAGTAGGAGTTGCAACTCAAAACAAAGATTTACGTGCTTTATATAGAGGTAAAGCACATCATGTTGTTAATTTTATGCATTTTATTGCACAAGAATTAAGAGAAATTTTAGCATCTTTAGGTTTGAAACGTGTAGAAGACTTAGTTGGAAGAACTGATTTATTACAACGATCATCAACATTAAAAGCGAATAGCAAAGCGGCTAGTATTGATGTTGAAAAACTGTTATGTCCTTTCGATGGGCCAAATACAAAAGAAATTCAACAAAATCATAATCTTGAGCATGGATTTGATTTAACAAATTTATATGAAGTAACGAAGCCATATATTGCTGAAGGGCGTCGCTATACAGGTAGCTTTACAGTAAATAATGAACAACGTGATGTAGGGGTTATTACAGGTAGTGAGATTTCGAAACAATATGGAGAAGCAGGACTTCCTGAAAATACAATTAATGTTTATACGAATGGTCATGCTGGTCAAAGTCTTGCAGCATATGCACCGAAAGGCTTAATGATTCATCATACTGGAGATGCGAATGACTATGTTGGTAAAGGATTATCTGGTGGTACGGTCATTGTCAAAGCACCTTTTGAAGAACGACAAAATGAAATTATTGCTGGTAACGTCTCATTCTATGGTGCGACAGGTGGTAAGGCATTTATTAACGGTAGTGCAGGAGAAAGATTCTGTATTAGAAATAGTGGTGTAGATGTTGTCGTTGAAGGTATCGGCGACCATGGATTAGAGTACATGACTGGTGGACATGTCATTAATTTAGGTGATGTAGGTAAGAACTTCGGTCAAGGTATGAGTGGTGGTATTGCTTACGTTATCCCGTCTGATGTAGAAGCTTTTGTTGAAAATAACCAACTAGATACGCTTTCGTTTACAAAGGTTAAACACCAAGAAGAAAAAGCATTCATTAAGCAAATGCTGGAAGAACATGTGTCACATACGAATAGTACGAGAGCGATTCATGTGTTAAAACATTTTGATCGTATTGAAGATGTCGTCGTTAAAGTTATTCCTAAAGATTATCAATTAATGATGCAAAAAATTCATTTGCACAAATCATTACATGACAATGAAGATGAAGCGATGTTAGCTGCATTTTACGATGACAGTAAAACAATCGACGCTAAACATAAACCAGCCGTTGTGTATTAAGGAAAGGGGGAGATAAGATGGGTGAATTTAAAGGATTTATGAAGTATGACAAACAGTACTTAGGTGAATTATCACTGGTAGACCGTTTGAAGCATCATAAAGCATATCAACAACGATTTACTAAAGAAGATGCCTCTATCCAAGGTGCACGATGTATGGATTGTGGAACGCCGTTTTGTCAAACCGGACAACAGTATGGTAGGGAAACAATAGGTTGTCCAATTGGAAACTACATTCCTGAATGGAACGACTTAGTGTATCATCAAGATTTTAAAACTGCTTATGAACGCTTAAGCGAAACAAATAACTTTCCTGACTTTACAGGGCGTGTATGTCCTGCACCATGCGAAAGTGCTTGTGTGATGAAGATTAATAGAGAATCGATTGCGATTAAAGGTATTGAACGCACAATTATTGATGAAGCTTTTGAAAATGGTTGGGTAGCGCCGAAAGTTCCGAGTCGCCGTAGAGATGAAAAAGTGGCAATCGTTGGAAGCGGTCCAGCAGGATTAACTGCTGCTGAAGAACTTAATCTACTAGGATATCAAGTGACTATTTATGAACGTGCTAGAGAATCAGGTGGTTTATTAATGTATGGTATACCTAATATGAAGCTTGATAAAGATGTGGTTCGACGTCGTATTAAGTTAATGGAAGAAGCGGGCATTACTTTCATTAATGGTGTTGAAGTAGGCGTTGATATTGATAAAGCAACGTTAGAATCTGAATACGATGCAATTATATTATGTACTGGTGCACAAAAAGGTAGAGATTTACCTTTAGAAGGACGCATGGGTGATGGTATACATTTCGCTATGGATTATTTAACTGAACAAACGCAGCTGTTAAATGGAGAAATTGATGATATAACAATAACTGCAAAAGATAAGAATGTCATTATCATTGGTGCTGGTGATACAGGGGCAGACTGTGTAGCGACAGCATTAAGAGAAAATTGCAAGTCGATTGTTCAATTTAATAAATATACGAAATTGCCAGAAGCAATTACGTTTACAGAAAATGCATCATGGCCTTTAGCAATGCCGGTGTTTAAAATGGACTATGCGCACCAAGAGTACGAAGCTAAGTTTGGTAAGGAACCACGTGCATATGGTGTTCAAACGATGCGTTACGATGTTGACGATAAAGGACACATACGTGGTTTGTATACTCAAATTTTAGAGCAAGGCGAAAATGGTATGGTCATGAAAGAAGGACCTGAAAGATTTTGGCCTGCTGACCTTGTATTATTATCAATCGGCTTCGAAGGTACAGAACCAACAGTACCAAATGCTTTTAACATTAAAACGGATAGAAATCGAATCGTGGCGGATGATACAAACTATCAAACTAATAATGAAAAAGTATTTGCTGCTGGAGATGCTAGACGTGGTCAAAGTTTAGTTGTATGGGCGATTAAAGAAGGTAGAGGCGTAGCGAAAGCAGTAGATCAGTATTTAGCGAGTAAAGTTTGTGTATAATCTTTGTATGGAAATGGTGGTTACGTTGACGTTGAATGGTGCTGAATCGAGTTTGAAATAATCTAGTATCTATCAACGTCACATGCCATCTTTGTAACCTAAAAACAAAGGTTTGTAAGATAACTAATAGATTAATTATAAGTAGTGATTTTTTACATTCGTTTTATAGGTCAACTGTAGTGGAAGACAATGAATTGTGGTAATCATGTAATGCTTAAAAACAATATTGACTTTTACAGAACGTTCATATATGATAAATATTGTGTTTAGGAGGAATACCCAAGTCCGGCTGAAGGGATCGGTCTTGAAAACCGACAGGGGCTTAACGGCTCGCGGGGGTTCGAATCCCTCTTCCTCCGCCATCAATATTTATATTAAATACTATATAAAAAAAGGTAAGTACTCAAAGTTTGAGTGTTTACCTTTTTTATTTGCCTTTGAATGACTCGTATTTTTTGATAATAGAAATGATAAGGCATTGAGATTGGAAGGGCATTTGGCTTGTGCAATATACATAGCTAAGTGCCTTTTTTATTTTGTGAAATATGATAGATGGCTTGTGTGGGCAGGTTTACTATTTATAGATATGCATTTTTCAATTTAGGAGTTGGCCATGCATCTACACTTTATAATGGCGAGAGTGTGGTGAGTTATTGTTAATAACGCAATTGTAGCGAGGAGTTATTGCTACATATGTCGTTAAGGCTCATTGATTTTCTGAAATGGCTACACCAGATCATTGTGACAAAATAAAAAAATTTGTTGAAAGCCTTTACATAACTTGTCTAGACAAGTTATACTCGTTTTAAGACATTAAGGGAGTGAAGTATATGGCTGTAAAAAGAGAAGATGTAAAAGCCATCGTAACCGCTATTGGGGGAAAAGAAAATCTTGAAGCTGCAACGCATTGTGTAACACGATTACGTTTAGTGCTGAAGGATGAAAGTAAAGTTGATAAAGGCGCATTAAGTAATAATGCGTTGGTCAAGGGGCAGTTCAAAGCAGACCATCAATATCAAATTGTCATTGGTCCAGGCACAGTTGATGAAGTGTATAAGCATTTTATTGAAGAAACGGGTGCTCAAGAAGCTTCGAAAGATGAAGCGAAACAAGCCGCTGCACAAAAAGGGAATCCAGTACAACGTTTAATCAAATTGTTGGGGGATATTTTTATACCAATATTACCTGCGATTGTGACAGCTGGTTTGTTAATGGGAATCAATAATTTACTTACAATGAAAGGTTTATTTGGTCCAAAAGCACTTATTGAGATGTATCCACAAATTGCTGATATTTCAAACATCATTAATGTGATTGCGAGTACGGCATTTATTTTCTTACCAGCATTAATTGGTTGGAGTAGTATGCGTGTATTTGGTGGTAGTCCGATTCTAGGCTTAGTCTTAGGTTTGATTTTAATGCACCCGCAATTAGTATCTCAGTATGATTTGGCAAAAGGGAATATTCCGACGTGGAACTTATTTGGGTTAGAGATTAAGCAGTTGAATTACCAAGGTCAAGTGTTGCCTGTTTTAATTGCAGCTTATGTTCTAGCTAAAATTGAAAAAGGATTAAATAAAGTTGTTCATGATTCGATAAAAATGTTGGTCGTTGGACCCGTAGCGCTTTTAGTTACTGGATTTTTAGCATTTATTATCATTGGACCAGTTGCATTATTGATTGGTACAGGTATTACATCTGGTGTTACATTTATATTCCAACATGCAGGATGGCTTGGCGGAGCAATATATGGATTGTTATATGCACCACTTGTAATTACTGGCTTGCATCATATGTTTTTAGCAGTAGATTTCCAATTAATGGGTAGCAGCTTAGGTGGTACATACTTATGGCCAATCGTTGCGATTTCAAATATTTGTCAGGGGTCTGCAGCATTTGGCGCATGGTTTGTCTATAAACGTCGTAAAATGGTTAAAGAAGAAGGTTTGGCATTAACATCTGGTATTTCTGGTATGTTAGGTGTTACTGAACCAGCTATGTTTGGTGTGAACTTACCTCTGAAATATCCATTTATCGCTGCGATATCAACGTCTTGTGTATTGGGGGCAATCGTTGGTATGAATAACGTACTTGGAAAAGTTGGTGTTGGTGGTGTGCCAGCATTCATTTCAATTCAAAAAGAATTTTGGCCAGTATATCTTATTGTGACAGCTATTGCTATTGTTGTACCATGTATACTAACAATTGTGATGTCTCATTTTAGTAAACAAAAAGCAAAAGAAATTGTTGTAGATTAATAAAATAAAAAAGGGGCGTTCGTTATTGGGGCGTCCTTTATTACGTTATAAGGTGGTAATTGTGTGACGAAAGAAATAGATTGGAGAAAATCCGTTGTATATCAAATTTATCCTAAGTCGTTTAATGATACGACGGGGAATGGTATAGGAGATATCAACGGAATTATAGAAAAATTGGATTATATCAAGTTATTGGGTGTTGATTATATTTGGTTAACACCAGTGTATGAATCACCGATGAATGATAATGGCTATGATATCAGCAATTATTTAGAAATCAATGAAGACTTTGGAACGATGGATGATTTTGAAAAGTTAATTAAAGTTGCTCATCAAAAAGACTTGAAAGTGATGTTAGATATTGTCATTAATCATACGTCGACGGAGCACGAATGGTTTAAAGAAGCCCGTAAATCTAAAGACAACCCTTATAGAGATTATTACTTTTTCAGATCATCTGAAGACGGACCGCCAACAAATTGGCATTCTAAATTTGGTGGTAATGCATGGAAGTATGATTCTGAGACAGATGAATATTATTTACATTTATTTGATGTCAGTCAAGCTGATTTAAATTGGGATAATCCGGAAGTACGTCAATCGTTATATCGAATTGTCAATCATTGGATAGACTTCGGCGTTGATGGTTTTCGATTTGATGTCATTAACTTAATTTCTAAAGGTGAATTTAAAGACTCTGACAAAATAGGTAAAGAATTTTATACGGATGGTCCTAGAGTGCATGAGTTTCTGCATGAATTAAATCGTCAAACGTTTGGTAACACTGACATAATGACTGTAGGAGAAATGTCTTCGACGACGATTGAAAATTGTATTAAGTATACACAGCCAGAACGCCAAGAATTGAATAGTGTTTTTAATTTTCATCATCTAAAGGTTGATTATGTTGATGGTGAAAAGTGGACGAATGCGAAGCTGGATTTTCATAAGTTAAAGGAAATTCTGATGCAATGGCAACGAGGTATTTATGACGGTGGCGGATGGAACGCGATTTTCTGGTGTAATCATGATCAGCCACGGGTAGTGTCTAGATTTGGTGATGATACGTCGGAAGAGATGAGGATACAAAGTGCTAAAATGTTAGCTATCGCACTGCATATGTTGCAAGGGACGCCATATATTTACCAAGGTGAAGAAATTGGTATGACGGACCCACATTTTACATCAATAGCACAATATCGTGATGTTGAATCGATTAATGCCTACCATCAGTTGTTAAGTGAAGGGCATGCTGAAGCGGATGTGTTAGCGATTTTAGGACAGAAGTCACGAGACAATTCGAGAACGCCTATGCAATGGAGTGATGATGTTAATGCTGGATTTACTGCTGGTAAGCCTTGGATTGATATTCCAGAAAATTATCATCAGGTCAACGTTAGACAAGCACTTCAGAATAAAGATTCTATTTTCTATACGTATCAAAAATTAATACAATTAAGACATACGCATGATATTATTACGTATGGAGACATTGTGCCACGTTTTATGGATCATGATCATTTATTTGTTTATGAACGTCATTATAAGAATCAACAATGGCTAGTAATTGCGAATTTCTCAGCATCGGCTGTTGATTTGCCAGAAGGATTGGCTAGCGAAGGTCGTGTTGTGATTCAAACAGGCACAGTAGAAAATAATACGATAAGCGGGTTTGGTGCAATTGTAATCGAAACAAACGCGTAAAATAAATTGAGTGGATGCGTTTATATGGTGAAGCAAAAGAAATTTATGAAGATTTATGAGGCGTTGAAAGAAGATATATTAAATGGGCAGATTCAATATGGTGAACAAATTCCGTCTGAACATGATTTGGTGCAATTGTACCAGTCATCTCGAGAGACCGTGCGTAAGGCATTAGATTTGTTGGCATTAGACGGTATGATTCAAAAGATTCATGGTAAAGGGTCACTTGTCATTTATCAAGAGGTTACAGAGTTCCCATTTTCTGAACTTGTTAGTTTTAAAGAAATGCAAGAAGAAATGGGTGTCGCATATTTAACTGAAGTTGTTGTGAATGAGGTTGTTGAAGTGCATGAAGTTCCAGAAGTTCAACATGCTTTAAACATCAATTCTAGTGAATCGCTCATTCATATTGTTAGAACTCGTCGGCTTAACCAACATGTGAAGATTGTTGATGAAGATTATTTTCTAAAGTCGATTGTTTCAGATATAGGTAATGATGTTGCGAGTGATTCTATTTATGATTATTTGGAAAAGGTATTAAATCTTAATATTAGTTATTCAAGTAAGTCTATTACTTTTGAACCGTTTGATGAACAAGCATATCAATTGTTTGGTGATGTATCGGTGGCTTATTCAGCAACAGTTCGAAGTATTGTGTATTTAGAAAATACAATGCCGTTTCAATATAATATTTCAAAACATCTTGCAAATGAATTTAAATTTAACGACTTCTCAAGACGTCGTATAAAGTAAACAATGATATAAATGATTTATACTTGCAATTAACTATTAAAATATAGTAATATATATCTTGCCGTGCTAGGTGGGGAGGTAGCGGTTCCCTGTACTCGAAATCCGCTTTATGCGAGGCTTAATTCCTTTGTTGAGGCCGTATTTTTGCGAAGTCTGCCCAAAGCACGTAGTGTTTGAAGATTTCGGTCCTATGCAATATGAACCCATGAACCATGTCAGGTCCTGACGGAAGCAGCATTAAGTGGATCATCATATGTGCCGTAGGGTAGCCGAGATTTAGCTAACGACTTTGGTTACGTTCGTGAATTACGTTCGATGCTTAGGTGCACGGTTTTTTATTTTTAAAAATATTAAACCGATTATTAAGAGTTGAAAATATATAATTATAGAAGCTACTTTCTTGAAGACAATTCAGCGTATTATACGTGGAACATGTTGTGGGAAGTAGCTTTTTTATATGTGAAGTTTGATTCAAGTGAAATCGATGCGCAGTTTGAATGTTTTTTTACGGATATAAAAAGTAAGAAGTTATTATTTGATGATAAAGAAATGATGGTGAAATGAGGGGGAGTACCTTACAATAGAATTATTAATGAGATACGTTATGATTATTGACAATCAAATGCCTACGGAGGACATATGCAAATATATTTAAGTACTTTAACAGAGTTAGATTATGATAAATCTTTAAATAGTATTGAAGAAAGTTTTGATGATAATCCTGAAACGAGTTGGCAAGCACGTGCGAAAGTGAAACATTTAAGGAAATCTCCTTGCTATAATTTTGAATTAGAAGTAATTGCGAAAAATGAAAATAACGATGTCGTTGGACACGTTTTATTAATTGAAGTAGAAATTAATAGTGATGATAAGACGTATTATGGTTTGGCGATTGCTTCTTTATCAGTCAACCCTGAATTGCGTGGACAAAAATTAGGTCGTGGATTGGTTCAAGCAGTAGAAGAGCGTGCAAAAGCGCAAGAATATAGTACGGTTGTTGTAGACCATTGTTTTGACTACTTTGAAAAGTTGGGTTATGAAAATGCTGCTGAGCATGACATTAAATTAGAATCTGGTGATGCACCGTTACTTGTAAAATATTTATGGGATAATTTGACGGATGCACCACACGGAATCGTAAAATTTCCAGAACATTTTTATTAATTGTTCATTTAAGAAGTAAAGGTATTATCATGTTATAATGAAAGGTAATTGTTTATGGAGGTGCTAACTTGAATTATCAAGCCTTATATCGTATGTACAGACCCCAAAGTTTCGAGGATGTCGTCGGACAAGAACATGTCACGAAGACATTACGCAATGCGATTTCGAAAGAAAAACAATCGCATGCATATATTTTTAGTGGTCCGAGAGGTACGGGAAAAACGAGTATTGCCAAAGTATTTGCTAAAGCAATCAACTGTTTAAATAGCACTGATGGAGAACCTTGTAATGAATGTCATATTTGTAAAGGCATTACGCAGGGGACTAATTCAGATGTGATAGAAATTGATGCTGCTAGTAATAATGGCGTTGATGAAATAAGAAATATTAGAGACAAAGTTAAATATGCACCAAGTGAATCGAAATATAAAGTTTATATTATAGATGAGGTGCACATGCTAACAACAGGTGCTTTTAATGCCCTTTTAAAGACGTTAGAAGAACCTCCAGCACACGCTATTTTTATATTGGCAACGACAGAACCACATAAAATCCCTCCAACAATCATATCTAGGGCACAACGTTTTGATTTTAAAGCAATAAGTTTAGATCAAATTGTTGAACGTTTAAAATTTGTAGCAGATGCACAACAAATTGAATACGAAGAAGAGGCATTGGCGTTTATTGCGAAAGCATCTGAAGGTGGTATGCGTGATGCGTTAAGTATTATGGATCAGGCTATTGCTTTCGGCGATGGCACATTGACATTACAAGATGCCCTAAATGTTACGGGTAGCGTTCATGATGAAGCGTTGAATCACTTGTTTGATGATATTGTACAAGGTGACGTACAAGCATCTTTTAAAAAATACCATCAGTTTATAACAGAAGGTAAAGAAGTGAATCGCCTAATAAATGATATGATTTATTTTGTCAGAGATACGATTATGAATAAAACATCTGAGAAAGATACTGAGTATCGAGCACTGATGAACTTAGAATTAGATATGTTATATCAAATGATTGATCTTATTAATGATACATTAGTGTCGATTCGTTTTAGTGTGAATCAAAACGTTCATTTTGAAGTGTTGTTAGTAAAATTAGCTGAGCAGATTAAGGGTCAACCACAAGTGATTGCGAATGTAGCTGAACCAGCACAAATTGCTTCATCGCCAAACACAGACGTATTGTTGCAACGCATGGAACAGTTAGAACAAGAACTTAAGACGCTTAAAGCTCAAGGAGTGAGTGTCGCTCCTACTCAAAATTCTTCGAAAAAGCCTGCGAGAGGTATACAAAAATCTAAAAATGCATTTTCGATGCAACAAATTGCCAAAGTGCTCGATAAAGCGAATAAGGCGGATATCAAATTGTTGAAAGATCATTGGCAAGAAGTGATTGATCATGCCAAAAATAATGATAAAAAATCACTCGTTAGTTTATTGCAAAATTCGGAACCTGTGGCGGCAAGTGAAGATCACGTACTTGTGAAATTTGAGGAAGAGATCCATTGTGAAATCGTCAATAAAGACGACGAGAAACGTAGTAGTATAGAAAGTGTTGTATGTAATATCGTTAATAAAAACGTTAAAGTTGTTGGTGTACCATCAGATCAATGGCAAAGAGTTCGAACGGAGTATTTACAAAATCGTAAAAACGAAGGCGATGATATGCCAAAGCAACAAGCGCAACAAACAGATATTGCTCAAAAAGCAAAAGATCTTTTCGGTGAAGAAACTGTACATGTGATAGATGAAGAGTGATACATGACAAGCGATATAATCGTATGTATAATGAAAGAAACATCATTTTATTGATAAATATTTATTGATTTTCAAGGAGGAAATGGAATATGCGCGGTGGCGGAAACATGCAACAAATGATGAAACAAATGCAAAAAATGCAAAAGAAAATGGCTCAAGAACAAGAAAAACTTAAAGAAGAGCGTATTGTAGGAACAGCTGGCGGTGGCATGGTTGCAGTTACTGTAACTGGTCATAAAGAAGTTGTCGACGTTGAAATCAAAGAAGAAGCTGTAGACCCAGATGATATTGAAATGCTACAAGACTTAGTGTTAGCAGCTACTAATGAAGCGATGAATAAAGCTGATGAGCTTACTCAAGAACGTTTAGGTAAACATACTCAAGGCTTAAACATCCCTGGAATGTGATCATAGATGCATTATCCAGAACCTATATCAAAGCTTATTGATAGCTTTATGAAATTGCCAGGCATTGGTCCAAAGACAGCCCAACGTCTGGCTTTTCATACCTTAGATATGAAAGAAGACGATGTTGTTCAGTTTGCCAAAGCATTAGTAGATGTTAAAAGAGAATTAACATATTGTAGCGTATGTGGTCACATTACTGAAAATGATCCATGTTATATTTGTGAAGATAAGCAAAGAGATCGTTCAGTTATTTGTGTTGTGGAAGATGACAAAGATGTCATAGCTATGGAAAAAATGAGAGAATACAAAGGTTTATATCACGTTTTACATGGGTCTATTTCGCCTATGGATGGAATTGGACCAGAAGATATTAATATTCCTTCATTGATTGAACGCTTGAAAAACGATGAAGTTAGCGAATTAATCTTAGCTATGAACCCGAACTTAGAGGGGGAATCTACAGCCATGTATATTTCTAGATTAGTTAAGCCTATAGGTATCAAAGTGACGAGATTAGCACAAGGGTTATCGGTAGGTGGCGATTTAGAGTATGCTGACGAAGTAACATTATCTAAAGCAATCGCAGGTAGAACAGAAATGTAATGTCTTCTATTAAACATTTTTGAATTTAATACTATAGTAAGAAAAGTCACAGTGTAATCATTGTGGCTTTTTTTATGGTGTGATGTACTACTTTATTTGTGGTGTGGCGGTGGCATGGTTTACTTCTTTTTACTGAGGGGGGATATTTAGGAAGCAAGCCGTTTGTTGTGATTTGTTACTTTTAATAGTAATGATTCGAATTGGATTATCGAAGTAGGAATACCGTTGTGGTGTGTTCGTGCTATTAATTTGATAAATGCGGTTGATAGTTAATGACTATGCAAATGAAATTCTTTTGTAATTGAAATGATAGATGCTGGCTTAGTAGTTGTATTTCTTTGGTCTAAAGCTTATTAAATCAGCCTGTACAGCGGTGTTTTGAGAGATTATTTAAAACTTGTAAATTTATTTTTAATTTCTGGTAAAAAAATAATGTTCTGTTTTGCGGTTTTTTTATTATCTTTTCATAAAAATAACCACCTTATTTGTTTTAGAAAACGTACTATTAACAATTGTAATTTCTTTAAGTTCGATTTTTAGAATGAGAGCGTTCAGAATGGATAGTAAAGGTGTAATTTTTACTGTTGTTAAGCAGTTTGAAAGCCTGTATAGTATTTATTTGTTGAGGCAAACAAAACAACTCAACTTAAGAAATAACTTGAATTACTAACGAAAATTAATTTCAAAAAGTTGTTGACTTAAATGTTAATAAAATGTATAATTAATTCTTGTCGGTAAGAAAAATGAACATTGAAAACTGAATGACAATATGTCAACGTTAATTCCAAAAACGTAACTATAAGTTACAAACATTATTTAGTATTTATGAGCTAATCAAACATCATAATTTTTATGGAGAGTTTGATCCTGGCTCAGGATGAACGCTGGCGGCGTGCCTAATACATGCAAGTCGAGCGAACGGACGAGAAGCTTGCTTCTCTGATGTTAGCGGCGGACGGGTGAGTAACACGTGGATAACCTACCTATAAGACTGGGATAACTTCGGGAAACCGGAGCTAATACCGGATAATATTTTGAACCGCATGGTTCAAAAGTGAAAGACGGTCTTGCTGTCACTTATAGATGGATCCGCGCTGCATTAGCTAGTTGGTAAGGTAACGGCTTACCAAGGCAACGATGCATAGCCGACCTGAGAGGGTGATCGGCCACACTGGAACTGAGACACGGTCCAGACTCCTACGGGAGGCAGCAGTAGGGAATCTTCCGCAATGGGCGAAAGCCTGACGGAGCAACGCCGCGTGAGTGATGAAGGTCTTCGGATCGTAAAACTCTGTTATTAGGGAAGAACATATGTGTAAGTAACTGTGCACATCTTGACGGTACCTAATCAGAAAGCCACGGCTAACTACGTGCCAGCAGCCGCGGTAATACGTAGGTGGCAAG
>OKMY01000083.1_pt1 | contig 49569 bp, 38 predicted proteins | sample 1614131 | NCBI WGS metagenome assembly OKMY01 (sample SAMN04436908, study PRJEB24849) | human gut metagenome | biome: human gut; feature: NICU; material: stool | host: Homo sapiens | place: USA: Saint Louis, MO | collected 2012-04-20 | reverse complement strand
GAAGTCTAGGATTAATTATTGGTTTTTCATTATCCTATATCACAGGCATTACACTAGGATATAAAACGTTTAAAAAGCACTTTAATATTGTGAGAAATAAGGAAGAAACTAAAGCATTATTTTTAGAAAATAAAAATCAGTTAGTTTATTCAACACCATCAATATTATTAAATAGTTTGTCTTTCTCAGTTGTTGTGTTCTTTATAGGTATTTTGTATACCAATACAGAAGTAGGTATTTATGGTATGGCTATAAGAGTATTAGGTATACCAGTGACAATTATTTCACTAGGGTTATCAAAAATATTTATGCAACAAGCTAATGACTATTATATTGAACGTGGTAACTTCCGAAATTTATTACTTAAATTTAGTTCCACACTAGTTATCGTTTCGATAATTCTTTATGTGCCACTTTATTTATTTAGTGAAGAATTAGTCAATATATTATTAGGACACAGTTGGGTTGACGCAATTACAGTTATAAAAATTGTTATCCCATTATTTGTTATAAGGCTGATTGTATCAACGGTATCACTTTCTGTGATTGTATTACAAAAACAACAGTTAGAATTAATACTACAAGCGTTATTTTTAATAGGTACTACTGTAACATTTGTTATATCAAAAATGCTTAATCTAACTTTTTTAAACTTTGTATCTATTAATACAGCTGTTTTAATCGTATCTTACATGATATTTTTCATAGCACTCTATTATTTTGCTAAAAATAAACAGTTCAAAAATTCTTAGTCTAAATTCATTAATAAAAAGGACGTCGATTAGATGAGTGAAAAAAAGATTTTGATTTTATGTCAGTATTTTTATCCGGAATATGTATCTTCTGCGACGTTACCAACTCAATTGGCGGAAGATTTAATTGCGAATCACATTAATGTCGATGTCATGTGTGGATGGCCATATGAATATAGTAATCATCGAGATATATCTAAAACCGAGATGCATCGTGGTATTCGCATTCGACGTCTCAAGTATTCGAGATTTAATAACAAAAGTAAGGTTGGAAGGATCATCAATTTCTTTAGTTTATTTTCAAAATTCGTGATTAATATACCTAAAATGTTGAAATATGATCAGATTCTTGTTTACTCTAATCCACCAATCTTGCCATTAATACCAGACGTACTACACAGACTGCTTAAGAAAAAATATTCTTTTGTGGTGTATGATATAGCACCTGATAATGCGATTAAGACAGGTGCAACACGTCCAGGTAGCATGATTGATAAACTGATGCGTTACATTAATAGACATGTCTATAAGAATGCTGAAAATGTCATAGTCCTTGGTACGGAAATGAAAAACTACTTACTAAATCATCAAATTTCTAAAAATGCTGACAATATCCATGTGATTCCTAACTGGTATGACATGCGTCAGTTACAAGACAATCATATCTATAATGACACATTTAAAGCTTACCGTGAGCAATACGACAAAATTTTATTGTATAGCGGTAATATGGGGCAGTTACAGGATATGGAGACACTTATTTCATTTTTAAAATTAAATAAGGATCAGCCTCAAACGTTAACAATACTTTGTGGTCATGGTAAGAAATTTGCAGATGTCAAAACGGCAATAGAAGACCATCGTATTGAAAATGTTAAAATGTTTGAGTTTTTAACAGGTACAGACTATGCTGACGTATTAAAAATTGCGGATGTATGTATTGCATCGCTGATTAAAGAAGGCGGCGGTTTAGGCGTGCCGAGCAAGAATTATGGCTACCTTGCAGCTAAGAAGCCGTTGGTACTCATCATGGATAAGCAATCTGATATCGTTCAACATGTTGAACAATATGATGCGGGTATCCAAATTGATAATGGCGATGAACATGCCATTTATAACTTCATCAACACTCACTCGAGTAAGGAATTGCACGAGATGGGTGAGCGCGCACATCAACTGTTTAAAGATAAATATACGAGAGAAATTAATACTATAAAGTATTACAATCTGTTGAAGTGAGGAGATAATTATGAAGCGATTATTCGATGTAGTGAGTTCAATATATGGTTTAGTAGTTTTAAGTCCGATTCTGTTAATTACAGCATTACTAATTAAAATGGAATCACCTGGACCAGCCATTTTCAAACAAAAAAGACCGACGATTAATAATGAATTGTTTAATATTTATAAGTTTAGATCAATGAAAATAGACACACCTAATGTTGCAACTGATTTAATGGATTCAACATCGTATATAACAAAGACAGGGAAGGTCATTCGTAAGACCTCTATTGATGAATTGCCACAATTATTGAATGTTTTAAAAGGAGAAATGTCAATTGTAGGTCCTAGACCAGCGCTTTATAATCAATACGAATTAATCGAAAAACGTACAAAAGCGAACGTGCATACGATTAGACCAGGTGTGACAGGACTAGCTCAAGTGATGGGGAGAGATGATATTACTGATGATCAAAAAGTAGCGTATGATCATTATTACTTAACACATCAATCTATGATGCTTGATATGTATATCATTTATAAAACGGTTAAAAATATTATTACTTCAGAAGGTGTGCATCACTAATGAGAAAAAATATTTTAATTACAGGCGTACATGGATATATCGGTAATGCTTTAAAAGATAAGCTTATTGAACAAGGACATCAAGTGGATCAAATTAATGTTAGGAATCAATTGTGGAAGTCGACCTCGTTCAAAGATTATGATGTTTTAATCCATACAGCAGCTTTGGTTCACAACAATTCACCTCAAGCAAGGCTAACTGATTATACGCAAGTGAATATGTTGCTTACGAAACAATTGGCACAAAAGGCTAAAGCTGAAGACGTTAAACAATTTATTTTTATGAGTACTATGGCAGTTTATGGAAAAGAAGGTCAGGTTGGTAAATCAGATCAAATTGATACACAAACACCAATGAACCCTACGACCAATTATGGTATTTCCAAAAAGTTCGCTGAACAAGCATTACAAGAGTTGATTAGTGATTCGTTTAAAGTAGCAATTGTGAGACCACCAATGATTTATGGTGCACATTGCCCAGGAAATTTCCAACGGTTAATGCAATTGTCAAAGCGATTGCCAATCATTCCTGTTATTAAAAATCAGCGCAGTGCTTTATATATTAAACATCTGACAGCATTTATTGATCAATTAATATCATTAGAAGTGACAGGAGTATATCATCCTCAAGATAGTTTTTACTTTGATACATCGTCAGTAATGTATGAAATACGTCGCCAATCACATCGTAAAACGGTATTGATCAACATGCCTTCAATGCTAAATAAGTATTTTAATAAGTTGTCGGTCTTTAGAAAATTATTCGGCAATTTAACATACAGCAATACGTTATATGAAAAAAATAATGCACTTGAAGTTATTCCTGGAAAAATGTCACTTGTTATTGCGGACATCATGGATGAAACGACAACCAAAGATAAGGCATAAGTCATCTATTAAATAAAATCAACATACAAATCGTTTTTATTTGGAGGTTATAGTATGAAGTTAACAGTAGTTGGCTTAGGTTATATTGGTTTACCAACATCAATTATGTTTGCAAAGCATGGCGTCGATGTGCTTGGTGTTGATATTAATCAGCAAACGATTGATAAGTTACAAAGTGGTCAAATTAGTATTGAAGAACCTGGATTACAAGAGGTTTATGAAGAGGTACTGTCATCGGGAAAATTGAAGGTATCTACAACGCCAGAAGCATCTGATGTTTTTATCATTGCCGTTCCGACGCCGAATAATGATGATCAGTACCGGTCATGTGACATTTCGCTAGTTATGCGTGCATTAGATAGTATTTTACCATTTTTAGAAAAAGGAAATACCATTATTGTAGAGTCGACAATTGCGCCTAAAACGATGGATGATTTTGTAAAACCAGTCATTGAAAATTTAGGGTTTACAATAGGTGAAGATATTTATTTAGTGCATTGTCCAGAACGTGTACTGCCAGGAAAAATTTTAGAAGAATTAGTTCATAACAATCGCATCATTGGCGGTGTGACTAAAGCTTGTATTGAAGCGGGTAAATATGTCTATCGCACATTTGTTCAGGGAGAAATGATTGAAACAGATGCACGTACTGCTGAAATGAGTAAGCTAATGGAAAACACATATAGAGACGTGAATATTGCTTTAGCTAATGAATTAACAAAAATTTGCAATAACTTAAATATTAATGTATTAGTTGTGATTGAAATGGCAAACAAACATCCGCGTGTTAATATCCATCAACCTGGTCCAGGAGTAGGCGGTCATTGTTTAGCTGTTGATCCGTACTTTATTATTGCTAAAGACCCTGAAAATGCAAAGTTAATTCAAACTGGACGTGAAATTAATAATTCAATGCCGGCCTATGTTGTTGATACAACGAAGCAAATCATCAAAGCGTTGAGTGGGAATAAAGTCACAGTATTTGGTTTAACTTATAAAGGTGATGTTGATGATATAAGAGAATCACCAGCATTTGATATTTATGAGCTATTAAATCAAGAACCAGACATAGAAGTATGTGCTTATGATCCACATGTTGAATTAGATTTTGTGGAACATGATATGTCACATGCTGTCAAAGACGCATCGCTAGTATTGATTTTAAGTGACCACTCAGAATTTAAAAATTTATCGGACAGTCATTTTGATAAAATGAAGCATAAAGTGATTTTTGATACAAAAAATGTTGTGAAATCATCATTTGAAGATGTATCGTATTATAATTATGGCACTATATTTAATTTTATCGACAAATAAAATGTGTCAAACTAGGGCATACATGATTAAGAAAAGATAAGCTGTCATGTGTTTGAACTTCAGAGAGGATAATGTTATGAAAAAAATTATGGTTATTTTCGGTACGAGACCCGAAGCAATAAAAATGGCACCATTAGTAAAAGAAATTGATCATAATGGGAACTTTGAAGCGAACATTGTGATTACAGCACAACATAGAGATATGTTAGATAGTGTGTTAAGTATATTTGATATTCAAGCTGATCATGATTTAAATATTATGCAAGATCAACAAACGTTAGCGGGCCTTACGGCGAATGCGCTTGCAAAACTTGATAGCATCATTAATGAGGAACAGCCGGATATGATTTTAGTACATGGTGATACTACAACGACTTTTGTAGGAAGTTTGGCAGCATTTTATCATCAAATTCCGGTCGGACATGTAGAAGCTGGACTTCGAACACATCAGAAATACTCACCATTTCCTGAAGAGTTAAATCGAGTCATGGTAAGTAATATTGCTGAATTGAATTTTGCGCCAACAGTAATTGCAGCTAAAAATTTACTTTTTGAAAACAAAGACAAAGAGAGTATCTTTATTACCGGAAATACAGTTATTGACGCATTGTCAACAACAGTTCAAAATGATTTTGTTTCAACGATCATTAATAAACATAAAGGCAAGAAAGTTATTTTACTAACAGCGCATCGTCGTGAAAATATTGGGGAACCGATGCATCAGATTTTTAAAGCAGTTAGAGATTTGGCAGATGAATATAAAGATGTTGTCTTCATTTATCCAATGCATCGTAATCCAAAGGTAAGAGCGATTGCCGAAAAATATTTATCTGGGAGAAATCGGATTGAATTAATTGAGCCATTAGATGCGATTGAGTTCCATAATTTTACAAATCAATCGTACCTCGTACTGACAGATTCTGGTGGTATTCAAGAGGAAGCTCCTACATTTGGAAAACCTGTGTTGGTATTAAGGAATCATACAGAGCGTCCTGAAGGCGTTGAGGCGGGAACATCGAGAGTAATTGGCACAGATTATGACAATATTGTTCGAAATGTGAAACAATTGATTGAGGATGATGAAGCGTATCAACGTATGAGTCAAGCGAATAATCCATATGGTGATGGACAAGCATCACGACGTATTTGTGAAGCAATAGAATATTATTTTGGATTGCGTTCAGACAAGCCGGATGAATTCGTACCTTTACGTCATAAATAATAAAAAACCCCTAATCATGAAGTTGGTTTAGACAACCAGCGGTGACTAGGGGTTTTTAATATGTTTATTTTTGATAGTGGTAGCCAATATCATATTTGAATACTTTATTTGATAATATTGGACTTTGCTGTCCATCGTCATCACTTTTTAAACGTACATTTTTATGAGCTTCTTTAAATACATCGGAATTCAACCAATTATTAAAGCTATCTTCAGATTCCCAAATAGTTAAGATTTTAACTTCATCTGTATCCTTGGTATTTAATGTTTTAGTGACAAACATTTGTTGGAAGCCTTCAATAGTTTCAATACCTTGTCTATTGTAAAAACGTTCAATCGTTTCTTCCGCACTGCCTTTTTGTAATTGTAATCTATTTTCTGCCATGAACATGGGCAATCACTCCTCTATTTTATTATTTGATTTGGGTAATGTTTTTACAAATGTAAAGAGTACAGCGGTTTGTATGATAACCATTATGATTAATCCTACACGGACTGCAAGAACATCCACCATATAAATTGAAAAACCTATTACAATGTATAAGCTAATTAAAATTTTAATTTTCTGTTGTAGCGTGTAGCCGCGATGTAAATAAAAGTTTTCTACATATTCTTTATAAATTTTTTGATTAATAAGCCAATTGTAAAAGCGATCTGAACTTCGAGCAAAACAAAAAACTGCTACGAGTAAAAAAGGGGTCGTTGGCAGTAAAGGTAATACGGCACCTGCAATACCAAGCGCTGTAAATATTAAGCCAATGACGATTAAAATAAGTCGCATTGAAAAAACTCCATTCTAGTACTAATGCGCATGTAATATTGTTTTAGTAATATAACTCATGCTAAATATAATGTGTATGATAAGTGCAATGACTCAGTAAAATGAAACGTTGTTGAATTATCCTTGTCCCATTAACGCATTTTAAGCGCGACTTTCATAACAAGCAAACTATTTAATGAGAATTATTCTCAAGTATTATAGTTATATTATGTGTTTTATTTTTGAAAAGTGCAATATGTTTTCGAAAATAAGATTATTTTTATGTGCAAAAACGACGCAAAAGTTTTAAAAATGAGACTTCTGTGAGCTGATTATTTTATAAAATGTAAACGCTTACTATATAATGTGAATCATATCGTTTAAAAGCATTATTAAATATGATGCTAAGAGATTTATATTATAGCCAATAAACAAAGGAGAGATAATATGGCAGTAAACGTTCGAGATTATATAGCAGAGAATTATGGTTTATTTATCAATGGGGAATTTGTTAAAGGTAGCAGTGACGAAACAATCGAAGTGACTAATCCAGCAACTGGAGAAACACTATCACATATTACAAGAGCAAAAGATAAAGATGTCGATCATGCAGTCGAAGTGGCGCAAGAGGCATTTGAATCATGGTCATTAACTTCTAAATCAGAACGTGCACAAATGTTGCGTGATATTGGTGATAAATTAATGGCACAAAAAGATAAAATTGCAATGATTGAAACATTAAATAATGGTAAACCGATTCGTGAGACAACAGCAATTGATATTCCATTTGCTGCAAGACATTTCCATTATTTCGCAAGTGTTATTGAAACAGAAGAAGGTACAGTGAATGATATCGATAAAGACACAATGAGTATCGTACGACATGAGCCGATTGGCGTCGTAGGTGCTGTTGTTGCTTGGAACTTCCCAATGCTATTAGCTGCATGGAAGATTGCGCCAGCCATTGCTGCAGGTAATACAATTGTGATTCAACCTTCGTCTTCAACACCATTAAGTTTATTGGAAGTTGCTAAAATTTTCCAAGAGGTATTACCTAAAGGTGTTGTCAATATACTAACTGGTAAAGGTTCAGAATCAGGTAATGCAATTTTCAATCATGATGGTGTAGATAAATTATCATTTACGGGCTCAACTGATGTAGGTTATCAAGTTGCCGAAGCTGCAGCGAAACATCTAGTACCTGCTACTTTAGAGCTTGGTGGTAAAAGTGCCAATATCATATTAGATGATGCTAATTTAGACCTTGCAGTTGAAGGTATTCAGTTAGGTATTTTATTCAACCAAGGTGAAGTATGTAGTGCAGGTTCTCGATTATTAGTTCATGAAAAAATTTATGATCAATTGTTGCCACGTTTACAAGAGGCATTTTCAAATATTAAAGTTGGAGATCCACAAGATGAAGCTACACAAATGGGTAGTCAAACTGGTAAGGATCAATTAGATAAAATTCAATCATATATTGATGCAGCAAAAGAATCAGATGCACAAATTTTAGCAGGTGGTCATCGTTTAACTGAAAATGGTTTAGATAAAGGATTCTTCTTTGAACCGACATTAATTGCTGTGCCAGATAATCATCATAAATTAGCGCAAGAAGAAATATTTGGACCAGTGTTAACAGTGATTAAAGTGAAGGACGATCAAGAAGCAATTGATATAGCTAATGATTCAGAGTATGGTTTAGCTGGCGGCGTATTTTCTCAAAATATCACACGTGCATTAAATATTGCTAAAGCTGTTCGTACAGGACGTATTTGGATTAACACTTACAACCAAGTACCAGAAGGCGCACCATTTGGTGGTTATAAAAAATCAGGTATCGGTCGAGAAACTTATAAAGGTGCGTTAAGTAACTATCAACAAGTTAAAAATATTTATATTGATACAAGCAATGCTTTAAAAGGTTTGTACTAGAATAAATATCGTTTCTGAAGCGTGTTTGTATGCAGTCTAGCGGTAAGTCTTAGCATGTTTACGGCGTTGTTTAGATTTTAAGCGAAACAAAATATTTAGGAACATGCATAATGATATTAGGATATAATGACTAAAATAATAGCAGTAGGATGGTTTTTAATTGCAAATCATCTTACTGCTGTTTTTAATTATGCTAATTTGCGATGTGGCTATTATAAGGACAGAGTTGTTTATGAATTATGGTGATTTAGAAATATGAAGTTCAATGTGATAAGTCATCGTTTGTTTTAATATGTGGAACAATCATTAAAGCTATTGTTATTTTTGGACTTGATGAAATAAAACAAATGAATTTGAGAAACTTTTTTGTCATTTTTATGTAACTAACACAATAATCTCGTACATTATTAAAAATTTCTATATGATAGGGATAAAGCAAAGCGCGAGTGTGCTGTAAAAGTTTTTCCAAGCTGATATTACATAAAGGTATAAAGGGTAAAGATTAATGAGTTGTCATGTAAAGAACGATGATGTATAAATCATGGTTAATTACGGAAGCATTAATATTAACCTGAGAAGCTATAAAGAATTATTTTTAAAAGAGACAATATTAAATACGACGCATTTATTTAGGAGTGGCAAACTATGAACGGGAAAAAGGCGAATACGATAAACAGATACAAATATTTTCATCATGTCGATCATCAAAAAATTCAACAAAGTTCTAAAAAGACGCTATGGGCATCACTTATCATCACACTATTATTTACAGTGATTGAATTTGTTGGAGGTTTAGTATCTAATTCATTAGCATTGCTGTCAGACTCATTTCATATGCTTAGTGATGTATTAGCACTCGGTTTGTCAATGTTGGCAATTTATTTTGCAAGTAAGAAGCCGACTGCACGATACACATTTGGATATTTAAGATTTGAGATATTAGCTGCATTTTTAAATGGTTTAGCATTAATTGTAATTTCAATCTGGATTTTATATGAAGCTATTGTACGTATTATTTATCCGCAACCCATTGAAAGTGGCATTATGTTTATGATTGCTAGTATTGGTTTACTCGTCAATATTATTTTGACTGTTATACTTGTAAGGTCTTTAAAACAAGAAGACAATATCAATATTCAAAGTGCATTATGGCATTTCATGGGAGACTTATTGAACTCAATTGGTGTCATCGTTGCAGTTGTATTGATTTACTTTACAGGGTGGCGCATCATCGACCCAATCATTAGTATTGTAATTTCACTCATCATTTTACGTGGTGGTTATAAAATTACGCGTAATGCGTGGTTAATTTTAATGGAAAGTGTGCCTCAACATTTGGATACTGATCAAATTATGGCAGATATAAAAAACATAGATGGCATATTAGATGTACATGAATTTCATTTGTGGAGTATTACAACAGAACATTACTCATTAAGTGCCCATGTTGTGTTAGATAAAAAATATGAGGGCGATGATTATCAAGCGATTGATCAAGTATCATCATTGTTGAAAGAAAAATATGGCATTGCACATTCAACGTTGCAAATTGAAAACTTACAATTGAATCCATTAGATGAGCCATACTTCGACAAATTAACATAAATAAAACATTGTTGCGCCTAAAACATTAATCTATGTCATAGGCGCACGTTTCGTTTTATACTTATGTTGCATCATCTAAATGATTTTCGTCGATGTCTTTGATGGTATCTACATCTAACACGACATCTTTAGGTTTCAAAATATGAATATGTTTTTCATCATTTGTATGTAAAATGCGTTCTATGATGTACCTTTGACCGGTCATTGTTTCTACAGCAATCTTTTTGTTTCTTGCTAAACTTGCTACGACAGATTCTTTATCCATAATGATAGCCTCCTATATATATCTTTATTTACTTATACCCTAACATTATTTTTATACTCTTTGAAAATATATTTTGCAGAATTTTATCTAAATATTTAAAAAAATCGCTCAATATACTTGTAATCCGATAAGAATTATAGTAATATTTTTTTCAACCATTGTTATAGGAGGTCTTATTAATGACATTATTTTTATTAGAAGCTAACAATCTTGATTTTGCATCAACGAAAGAAGAACTAGAAGCAAAGGCATCATCACTATCTACGAAGACAATTCCAACATTAATTGAAGTACAAGCTACTGAAAATTTAACTCATGGCTATTTTATTGTGGAAGCAAATGACGAAGCAGAAGCTAAACAATTTTTAACAGAAGCAGGTATTAGCATTCAATTAGTCAAAGAGGTACGCTTAGTTGGTAAAGATTTAGATGAAGTAAAAAATGGTGATGCACATGTTGATTACCTTGTAACTTGGAACATTCCGGAAGGCATTACGATGGATCAATATTTAGCACGTAAAAAGAAAAATTCTGTTCATTATGAAGAAGTGCCAGAAGTTGAATTTAAACGCACATATGTATGTGAAGATATGTCTAAATGTATTTGTTTATACAACGCACCTGATGAAGAAGCGGTACGTCGCGCGCGCAAAGCAGTTGATACACCGATTGATGGCATCGAAAAACTTTAATAAGACAACAAGTTGATGAGATATATGTATATAGGTTTGGCGTGGATTTCGATTGCAGTTAATTAGAATAGCTCAATGCTATAAATGTAAGTAGTTGATATGACGAAACTAATGAACTAAATGCAAGTTTTGTCTAAAATAATCATTTTATTGAAATTTAGTAGAGCTGAAATTAATATAACGTCGTTAATTGAATAACGTTTATGTTATAAGAGGGTTCGCACCAAGCCATAATCATCTATAGATATAACAATTCACGATATAAGGGCTGTGTTTGGCATAGCCCTTTAGATATACATTTAATTCTTATTAAAATGGTAGGGATTAAAAGGGGGCTTGTCATGATTAAAATACAACAATTACAACATCACTTTGGATCACATAAAGTAATTCATAACTTTAATTTGGACATTAGCAAGGGAGAAATAGTCACTTTTATAGGGAAAAGTGGTTGCGGGAAGTCTACTTTACTCAATATCATCGGTGGATTTATTCATCCATCATCTGGTCGTGTCATTATTGATAACGAAATTAAACAACAGCCATCTCCAGATTGTTTAATGCTATTTCAACATCATAATCTGCTGCCATGGAAAACGATTAATGACAACATTAGGATTGGATTCCAACAGAAAATTAGTGATGAAGAGATTAACGCACAGCTTAAATTAGTTGATTTAGAAGGCAGAGGAAAGCATTTTCCCGAGCAATTGTCCGGTGGTATGAAACAACGTGTAGCATTATGTCGAGCGCATGTGCATAAGCCTAACGTTATATTGATGGATGAGCCATTAGGTGCATTAGATGCATTTACACGCTATAAACTTCAGGATCAACTAGTACAACTAAAACACAAAACGGAATCAACTATTATCTTAGTCACTCACGATATTGATGAAGCTATTTATCTTTCCGACCGCATTGTTCTGTTAGGTGAAGGGTGCAATATTATTTCTCAATATGAAATTACAGCATCACATCCACGCAGTCGTAATGATAGCCACCTACTTAAGATTCGTAATGAAATTATGGAAACATTTGCATTGAATCATCATCAAGTTGAACCTGAATATTATTTATAAGGAGTGAGTGACGATGAAAAGGTTAAGCATAATCGTCATCATTGGAATCTTTATAATTACAGGATGTGATTGGCAAAGGACGTCTAAAGAACCGTCTAATAATGCCCAACATCAGCAAGTGATTAAAATTGGATATTTGCCGATTACACATTCAGCTAATTTGATGATGACTAAAAAATTATTATCACAACACAATCATCCGAAATATAAATTAGAATTAGTTAAATTCAATAATTGGCCAGATTTAATGGACGCATTAAACAGTGGTCGTATTGATGGTGCATCAACTTTAATAGAGCTCGCGATGAAATCAAAGCAGAAGGGCTCGAATATAAAAGCTGTGGCATTGGGTCATCATGAAGGCAATGTCATTATGGGACAAAAAGGTATGCACTTAAATGAATTTAATAATAATGGCGATGATTACCATTTTGGTATACCGCATCGTTATTCAACACATTATCTCTTACTTGAAGCATTACGAGAACAATTAAAGATTAAACCGGGGCATTTTAGCTATCATGAAATGTCGCCAGCAGAAATGCCAGCCGCATTAAGTGAACACAGAATTACAGGGTATTCTGTAGCCGAACCATTCGGTGCACTGGGTGAAAAGTTAGGCAAAGGTAAGACTTTGAAACATGGTGATGACGTTATACCTGATGCGTATTGCTGTGTGCTAGTACTGAGAGGCGAATTGCTTGATCAACACAAGGATGTAGCGCAAGCATTTGTACAAGATTATAAAAAGTCTGGCTTTAAAATGAATGATCGCAAGCAAAGTGTAGACATTATGACGCATCATTTTAAACAAAGTCGTGACGTTTTAACACAGTCAGCGGCATGGACATCCTATGGTGATTTAACAATTAAGCCATCCGGCTATCAAGAAATTACGACATTGGTAAAACAACATCATTTGTTTAATCCACCTGCATATGATGACTTTGTTGAACCGTCATTGTATAAGGAGGCATCACGTTCATGACACGTCTCACAATTAATAAAATTATATTACCTATTATCACATTTATTATTTTCTTAGGCATTTGGGAAATGGTCATTATTATTGGGCATTACCAACCTGTATTGTTACCTGGTCCTGCTCTTGTAGGAAAAAGTATATGGACTTTCATTGTTACTGGAGAAATTTTCCAACATTTAGCAATTAGTTTATGGAGATTTGTAGCGGGCTTTGTTGTCGCATTGTTGGTTGCTATTCCATTGGGCTTCTTGCTTGGAAGGAATCGTTGGCTATACAACGCTATCGAACCGCTATTTCAATTGATTAGGCCGATATCTCCGATAGCTTGGGCACCATTTGTTGTTCTATGGTTTGGTATTGGTAGTTTGCCAGCGATTGCGATTATTTTTATCGCTGCTTTTTTCCCAATTGCGTTCAATACCATTAAAGGCGTTAGAGACATTGAACCTCAATATTTAAAAATAGCGGCAAATTTAAATTTAACTGGGTGGTCATTGTATCGCAATATATTATTTTCCGGGGCATTTAAACAAATCATGGCTGGGATACATATGGCGGTAGGAACGAGTTGGATATTTTTAGTTTCTGGTGAAATGATTGGTGCACAGTCGGGGTTAGGTTTTTTAATCGTTGATGCACGAAATATGTTGAACTTAGAAGATGTTTTAGCAGCAATATTCTTTATCGGATTATTTGGTTTTATTATTGATCGATTCATTAGTTATATTGAGCAGTTTATACTTAGAAGATTTGGTGAATAAGGAGAGATGATGATGACTTTAGAAACGCTTATCAAAGAACAATTAGATCCTCATTTAGTAGAAGTTGATGAAGGGACGTATTATCCGAGAACATTTATCCAACAATTATTTGTAGATGGCTATTTTGGTGAAGCGACACTGAGAAAAAATGCTGAAGTAATCGAAGCTGTATCGCAGTCTTGTTTGACAACAGGATTTTGTTTATGGTGCCAATTGGCTTTTTCAACGTATTTAGAAAATGCCACACAGACACATTTAAATAATGACTTACAACAGCAATTGTTATCTGGAGAAATATTAGGTGCTACCGGATTGTCTAATCCGATGAAGTCATTTAATGATTTAGAAAAGTTGAACCTTGAACACACTTATGTTGATGGACAATTGGTTGTCAGTGGACGTATGCCAGCTGTAAGTAATATTCAAGAAGACCATTATTTTGGTGCGATTTCGAAGCATGAATCATCAGATGAATTTGTCATGTTCATTCTACGTGCTAATCAAGATGGTATCACTCTTGTTGAAAAAACAAACTTTTTAGGGGTAAATGGCTCAGCAACGTATCAAATTACTTTGAATCAGGTCGTAGTGCCACAATCACAAATTATCACGCATGATGCGAAGCAGTTTGCGGCAACTATTCGCCCGCAATTTATTGCTTACCAAATTCCAATAGGATTAGGCTCAATTAAAAGTTCTTTAGAGTTAATTGATGCATTTTCAAATGCGCAAAACGGAATAAATCAATATTTAGAGTATGATGTTGAAGCTTTTAAAAAACGTTATCGTCAACTTAGAGAGGAATATTATGCAATATTAGATGACGGTAACTTAACTTCACATTTAAATGAATTAATATCATTGAAGAAGGATATCGGCTATTTATTGTTAGATGTGAATCAAGCTTCTGTTGTCAATGGTGGCTCAAGAGCATATACACCATATTCACCACAAGTACGTAAATTAAAAGAAGGCTTTTTCTTTGCTGCATTAACGCCGACATTAAGACATTTAGGTAAACTTGAGGCAGAGTTGCATAGTTAAATGAATTAAGATGGTGCATAATTCTATTCATCGAAAACTACTACCGTTTTATAGATGGTAGTAGTTTTTTAGTGCGATTACGCATATTGATTAGTTCGTTATAGTGAGCATCCGCAACATTTACGCACATATGTGTTCACTTACGCAAATGTTGATAAATTTCACTCAATTGGAATAATATATAGTCATATAGTGCTGATTTTTTTTGAGACATTATATGCAAGATGCATTTTAAAGTCGATGCAATTATTTATTAAATAAATTTGCCATAACTAAAAATTCTTTGCTTCAACATATGATCAAATAATAGATTTTATATAAATGGTAGTGTGCATATGTGCGGATAGGGGTGTAGTTATCAATGAAACGTTTAAGTACGACTTTGAAAGTACGATTGATTAGCAATTTTTTACAGTTAATTATTACGACAGCATTTATACCGTTTATAGCACTATATTTAACAGATATGTTAAGTCAATCAATAGTCGGTATATACCTTGTTGGTTTAGTGATTCTAAAATTTCCATTGTCTATTATATCTGGTTACCTTATTGAGATATTTCCGAAAAAGTTGCTAGTACTTATTTATCAAGCGACGATGGTGATAATGCTTGTGTTCATGGGCATATTTGGGTCACATCAATTGTGGCAAATTATTGGTTTTTGTGTTGCATATGCCATATTTACAATCGTTTGGGGATTACAATTTCCAGTTATGGACACATTAATTATGGATGCAATTACCGAAGACGTGGAACATTATATATACAAGATTAGCTATTGGATGACGAACTTATCGGTAGCTATTGGAGCATTGTTAGGTGGCTTGATGTATGGCTACAGTATGTTACTGCTTTTCTTAATAGCCGCTTGTATATTTTTAATTGTACTGTTTATTTTATATATTTGGTTACCCCAAGACCGAAATCAAGTAAAGCAAAGTGATGACAAGAAACATGCAAGTCGTTATCAAAAATTACAAATAATGAATATATTTCGCAGTTATAAATTAGTTTTGAAAGACCGTAATTATATGTTATTGATTTCGGGGTTCAGTATCATCATGATGGGTGAATTTTCAATTTCCTCATATATTGCTATTAGACTAAAGGATCAGTTTGAAACAATAAGTATAGGTTCATATGATATTACAGGAGCTAAGATGTTAGCAATCTTGCTAATGATTAATACGGTCGTCGTCATTTTACTCACGTATTCAATCTCGAAAGTTGTATTGAAAATAGATTTTAAAAAAGCTTTAATCACTGGTTTGCTGATTTATATTGTTGGCTATAGTGGTCTAACCTATCTTAATCAGTTTGGCTTATTAGTTGTTTTTATGATAATTGCGACTGTAGGTGAAATTATTTATTCGCCTATAGTTTCAGAACAACGTTTTAAAATTATTCCTAAAGCTAAAAGAGGAACATATAGTGCAGTTAATGCATTAGGCATTCATTTTTCAGAAACACTAGCTAGGTTAGGGATTGTGTTGGGTGCTTTCTTAACGACATTACAAATGGGACTGTATATGTTTATAGTTTTAACAATTGGTGCTAGCATGCTTGTTGCTGGTGTATTCGGGGGGCAAAAACAAGTTAATACAAATTGAATTTATTTAAATATTTATTCTATGCATCTTTTTATGTTGAAAACCTATTAATTTGGTCGTAATTAAAATAGAGATAAATTTATTAAGAATTTGTTAAAATTTAATGATAACAATTGTTTTATGCGAGTTGTTTGTTTAATATAAACTTGCTTCATGGATATTTTGTAACAACTGTACTGAAGTTAATGAATGATATGAACAAATGATAGTTATGAGTGAAAAACAAAGTGTTATTTATCAAAATGTATGCAAATTACATTTAAAACGTTTGATGATTGATACAAGATGTATTTTAGGGTAAAAATATATCGCTATTAACCTGGTGTTACAAATGATATTTCGTCATAATCATCTTCTAACGAGATAAGTAGTACTATCATTCATTATCATATCATCATGCAATTTCAGTAAGTAATGAGTATTATGATATGAAAGAAGGACTTTTTATGATTATGGGTAATTTGAGATTTCAACAGGAATATTTTCGTATATACAAAAATAATACAGAATCAACGACACACCGTAATGCGTATTGGGTTAAACTCGCTAAAAATGTTGAAGCTACTAAAATGATGTATGCATTATCGACAATTGTGCAACAACATGCATCTATAAGACATTTTTTTGATGTTACTACCGATGACAATTTAACAATGATACTTCATGAATTTCTGCCTTTTATTGAGATAAAACAAGTTCCATCTTCTTCTGTAAACTATGATTTAAAAGCTTTTTTTAAGCAAGAATTAAGTACTTACCATTTTAACGATTCACCTTTATTCAAATTTAAATTGTTTCAGTTCGCTGATGCTGCATATATACTATTAGATTTTCATGTGTCCATTTTCGATGATAGTCAAATTGATATTTTTCTTGATGATTTATGCAATGCATATCGTGGCAATACTGTTATTAATAATACTCGACAGCATGCACATTTAAATAGAAATGATGATAAAGACAATCAAGATGCATCGCATATAGCATTAGACTCAAACTACTTTCGGTTAGAGAATAACTCTGACATCCATATTGATAGTTATTTACCAATTAAGCATCCATTTGAGCAAGCTTTATATCAAACGTATTTGATTGATGATATGACATCAATAGATTTGCCATCGTTGGCTGTTAGTGTGTATTTAGCTAACCATATAATGAGTCAACAACATGATGTCACATTAGGTATACATGTACCATCACATTTACCAAATGATTTACACGGAAATATTGTGCCATTAACGTTAACAATCGATGCAAAAGATGTATGTCAACGTTTTACAACAGATTTTAATAAAAGTGTGTTGCAAAATATGTCGCAATTACAGTGCGCGAAGTCTTCGCTTTCATTAGAGACTATTTTTCATTGTTATCATCAAATGATGTCTTGTTGTAATGATGTTATTGAGGATGTACATCAAATACATGATGCACATACATCTTTAGCGGATATTGAAATTTTTCCACATCAACACGGGTTCAAAATTATATATAACAGTGCAGCATATGATTTGCTCTCAATCGAGACCCTGAGTGACTTAGTTCAAAATATTTATTTGCAAATTACTGAAGAAAATGGAAATAAACGAACAACCGTAGATGAACTTAATTTGATGACAGAAAGTGATATTCAATTATATGACGATATCAATTTAAGTTTGCCTGAGATAGATGATGCGCAAACAGTTGTTACCTTATTTGAGCAACAAGTTGAAGCAACGCCGAATCATGTCGCTGTGCAATTTGACGGAGTGTTTATAACATATCAAACATTGAATGCACGCGCGAATGATTTAGCACACCGTTTGAGAAACCAGTACGGTGTTGAACCTAATGATCGTGTCGCTGTCATAGCTGAAAAAAGTATTGAGATGATAATAGCGATGATAGGTGTGTTGAAAGCTGGTGGGGCTTACGTGCCAATTGATACGAACTATCCAAGTGATCGTCAGGAGTACATTTTAAAAGATGCAACGCCTAAAGTTGTAATCACATATCAAGTAGCATACAACAATAATGATGACTGTATCCCACACTTTGAGTTGGACGCGATCGTGTGGGAAGAAGTTGATAATCTTTCTAAATGTAACACGTTAGAAGATCATGCTTATGTTATTTACACGTCGGGGACAACTGGTAACCCTAAAGGGACACTAATTCCGCACCGAGGTATTGTTCGCTTGGTCCATCAAAATCATTATGTACCATTAAATGAAGAGACGACGATTTTGTTATCAGGAACTATAGCCTTTGATGCTGCAACATTTGAAATATACGGTGCATTGCTCAATGGTGGAAAACTGATTGTTGCTAAAAAAGAACAATTATTAAATCCAATAGCGTTAGAACAATTAATCAATGAAAATGCCGTTAATACTATGTGGTTAACCTCCTCATTATTTAATCAGATTGCTAGTGAACGAATAGAAGTATTGGTACCGTTAAAGTATTTATTAATTGGTGGAGAAGTATTGAATGCTAAGTGGGTGGATTTGCTTAATCAAAGACCGAAGCATCCTCAAATTATTAATGGTTATGGACCAACTGAAAATACAACATTTACAACGACGTATAATATACCTAACAAAGTTCCAAATCGTATTCCTATTGGTAAACCGATTCTTGGTACTCACGTTTATATCATGCAAGGCGAGCGTCGATGTGGCGTTGGTATTCCTGGAGAATTATGTACAAGTGGCTTTGGGTTAGCTGCTGGTTATTTAAATCAGCCAGAATTGACAGCAGATAAATTTATCAAAGATTCAAATATAAATCAGCTGATGTATAGAAGTGGTGATATCGTTCGTTTGTTACCCGATGGCAACATAGATTATTTATATCGTAAGGACAAACAAGTTAAGATTCGAGGATTTAGGATTGAGTTGTCAGAGGTTGAGCATGCGCTCGAGCGTATACAAGGTATTAATAAAGCAGTTGTTATTGTTCAAAATCATGATCAAGATCAGTATATCGTTGCTTATTATGAAGCGATGCATACATTATCACATAATAAGATTAAATCACAATTACGTATGACCTTACCGGAGTACATGATACCAGTTAATTTTATGCATATTGAGCAAATTCCTATTACTATTAATGGGAAATTAGATAAGAAGGCATTGCCTATCATGGACTATGTCGATACGGATGCCTATGTAGCCCCGAGTACAGATACCGAACACTTGCTATGCCAAATTTTTGCAGATATTTTACATGTGAATCAAGTAGGTATTCATGATAATTTCTTTGAATTAGGTGGCCATTCATTAAAAGCAACGTTAGTGGTGAATCGGATAGAGGCATCTACTGGGAAACGATTACAAATTGGTGATTTATTACAAAAGCCAACTGTATTTGAACTAGCACAAGCAATTGCTAAGGTTCAAGAACAAAACTATGAAGTGATTCCTGAAGCTATAGTTAAAGATGATTATGTGTTGAGCTCTGCACAAAAGCGTATGTATTTATTATGGAAATCAAACCATAAAGATACGGTATATAACGTACTTTTTTTATGGCGGTTATCATCAGAACTTAATGTAGCTCAATTGCGACAAGCAGTTCAGCATTTGATAGCGCGACATGAGATTCTACGAACACAATATATTGTTGTAGATGATGAGGTTCGACAACGTATTGTGGCAGATGTTGTAGCTGACTTTGAAGAAGTTAACACACATTTTACGGATGAACAAGAAATCATGCGCCAATTTGTGGCACCTTTTAATTTGGAAACGCCGAGTCAAATTAGAGTGAGATACATTCGAAGTCCATTACATGCATACCTGTTTATAGATACACATCATATCATTAATGACGGTATGAGTAATATACAATTAATGAATGATCTTAACGCACTTTATCAACATAAATTATTGTTACCACTTAAATTGCAATATAAAGACTATAGTGAGTGGATGTCGCATCGTGATATGACGAAACATAGACAATATTGGTTATCTCAATTCAAAGATGAAGTACCTATTTTAAGCTTACCGACAGACTATGTTAGACCAAATATTAAAACGACAAATGGAGCAATGATATCATTTACAATGAATCAACAAACGAGACAGCTACTTCAAAAGTATGTAGAAAAGCATCAAATTACTGATTTTATGTTCTTTATGAGTGTGGTCATGACGCTGTTAAGCAGATATGCTCGAAAAGATGATGTTGTAGTCGGTAGTGTCATGAGTGCGCGTATGCATAAAGGCACGGAGAAAATGCTAGGCATGTTTGCTAATACGTTGGTATATAGAGGGCAACCGTCACCTGATAAAATGTGGATACAGTTTTTACAAGAGGTTAAGGAAATGAGTTTGGAGGCATATGAGCATCAAGAATACCCATTCGAATGTTTAGTAAATGACTTAGATCAATCACATGATGCCTCACGGAACCCATTATTTGATGTCATGTTAGTACTACAAAACAATGAAACGAATCATGCTCATTTTGGGCATAGTAAATTAACACACATTCAACCCAAATCGGTGACGGCGAAATTTGATTTATCTTTCATCATTGAAGAAGATTGCGATGACTATACAATCAATATCGAGTATAATACCGATTTATATCACTCAGAAACAGTTCGTCACATGGGTAATCAATGTATGATTATGATTGATTATATTTTGAAGCATCAAGATACACTACAAATTTGTGATATACCAAACGGCACGGAGGAACTTCTAAATTGGGTTAATACGCATGTTAACGATCGAATGCTTAATGTCCTGGGAAATAAATCTATCATAAGTTACTTTAATGAAGTTGTCTCACGACAAGGTAATCATGTTGCGCTAGTTATGAATGATTTGGCAATGACGTATGAGACGTTACATGAATATGTAGATGCTATTGCGCACATGCTCCTATCAAATGGTGTGGGCAATGGTCAACGGGTTGCCTTAATAACAGAACGTAGTTTTGAAATGATTGCGGCGATGTTGGCGACAGTTAAAGTAGGTGCATCTTATATACCTATCGATATTGATTTTCCGAAAAAGCGACAATGTGCAATTTTGGAGGATGCTAAAGTAACTGCAGTCATGTCTTACGGCATTGAAATTGAAACGACATTACCAGTCATTCAATTGGAAAATGCTAAAGGTTTTGTTGAATCAAAGGAAAATGAACAATATGATGATTTACATGGCGATCAACTTGAAAACACAGCGATGTTAGATAATGAGATGTATGCTATTTACACATCTGGTACGACCGGGGTGCCTAAAGGGGTTGCCATACGACAACGAAATTTGTTGAATTTAGTGCATGCATGGTCAACTGAATTGCAATTAGGCGACAATGAAGTATTTTTGCAACATGCAAATATTGTTTTTGATGCATCAGTTATGGAGATTTATTGTTGTTTGTTAAATGGTCATACGCTTGTGATTCCAGATAGAGAGGAACGTGTTAATCCAGCACAGTTACAACACCTCATTAATAAGCATCGTGTTACGGTGGCATCGATTCCATTACAGATGTGTAGTGTTATGGAAGACTTTTATATTGAAAAATTGATTACAGGCGGGGCAACTAGTACGGCATCCTTTGTTAAATATATTGAGAAGCATTGCGGCACGTATTTCAATGCCTATGGACCATCTGAGTCAACAGTCATCACATCGTATTGGTCACATCAATGTGGTGATTTGATACCTGAGACGATTCCAATTGGCAAACCCTTATCTAACATCCAAGTGTATATTATGTCAGATGGTTTGTTATGCGGTATTGGTATGCCAGGCGAGTTGTGTATTGCAGGTGATAGTTTAGCGATAGGATATATTAATCGTCCAGAATTAATGGCTGATAAATGGCAAAATAATCCATTTGGTAAAGGAAAGTTGTATCATAGTGGTGATTTAGCACGTTATACATCTGATGGTCAAATTGAATTTTTAGGAAGAATAGATAAACAAGTGAAAGTTAACGGGTACCGTATTGAACTTGATGAAATTGAAAATGCAATATTAGCTATTCGTGGTATATCTGATTGTGTTGTCACAGTAAGTCACTTTGATACGCATGATATATTGAATGCTTATTATGTCGGAGAACAACAAGTAGAGCAGGATTTGAAGCAATATTTAAATGATCATCTGCCTAAGTATATGATTCCTAAGACTATAACGCATATCGATTGTATACCATTAACTACGAATGACAAGGTGGATACTACGCGTTTGCCAAATCCATCACCTATACAACAGTCTAATAAAGTGTATAGCGAACCATCTAATGAAATTGAGCAGACATTTGTTGATGTATTCGGAGAGGTATTGAAACAAAATGATGTCGGTGTTGACGATGACTTCTTTGAACTTGGTGGTAACTCATTAGAGGCGATGTTAGTTGTCTCGCATTTAAAACGATTTGGCCATCATATTTCAATGCAGACATTATATCAATATAAAACCGTGCGACAGATTGTTAATTATATGCACCAAAATCAACAATCATTAGTCGCATTACCGGATAATCTTTCGGAATTACAAAAGATTGTTATGTCTCGTTATAATTTGGGTATTTTAGAGGATAGTCTAAGTCATCGACCTCTAGGAAATACACTATTGACTGGCGCTACAGGTTTTTTAGGTGCTTATCTGATTGAAGCACTACAAGGATACAGTCATCGCATTTATTGTTTCATACGTGCTGATAATGAGGAAATAGCATGGTATAAGTTGATGACGAATTTAAATGATTATTTTTCAGAAGAGACGGTTGAAATGATGTTATCAAACATTGAAGTCATTGTTGGTGATTTTGAGTGTATGGATGATGTTGTTTTACCAGAAAACATGGATACGATTATTCATGCAGGTGCTCGTACAGATCATTTTGGTGATGATGATGAATTTGAAAAAGTAAATGTTCAAGGTACTGTTGATGTCATACGTTTGGCACGTCAACATCATGCAAGGTTAATATATGTGTCTACGATAAGTGTGGGAACTTATTTTGATATAGACACAGAAGATGTGACATTTTCAGAAGCGGATGTCTATAAAGGACAACTACTAACATCACCATATACACGGAGTAAATTTTATAGTGAATTAAAAGTATTAGAAGCTGTAAATAATGGCTTAGATGGTCGGATTGTACGTGTTGGTAATTTGACGAGTCCTTACAATGGAAGATGGCATATGAGAAATATAAGGACTAACCGTTTTTCAATGGTAATGAATGATTTGTTACAACTAAATTGTATCGGGTTTAGCCTCGCTGAAATGCCTGTAGATTTTTCTTTTGTGGATACGACTGCAAGACAAATTGTCGCATTAGCACAGGTCAACACACCACAAATCATTTACCATGTGCTATCACCTAATAAAATGCCGGTGAAATCTTTGTTAGAATGCGTTAAGCGTAAAGAAATTGAACTCGTCAGCGATGAATCATTTAATGAAATTTTACAGAAACAAGACATGTACGAAACGATTGGATTAACTAGTGTTGACCGTGAACAACAACTAGCAATGATAGATACAAAATTAACATTAAAAATAATGAATCATATCAGTGAAAAATGGCCAACGATAACTAACAATTGGCTGTATCATTGGGCGCAATATATCAAAACAATATTCAATAAGTAAGTAGGGAAAGTTATGACAGTATTTGTAATGCAATTACAGAGTAACTTGAAAAGTATTGAAGAATTAATATCACAAAGTCGTTGGTCATATAAAAAACCGCGTACAGTCAACTATAGATACAATCAAGATAAACTCATGCACAGATTGGGAGATATTTTAGTGCAATATGGAATTCAACATGACACAGGTTTATTACCACATGAATGGCATTATCACATTTCGCCACGAGGTAAGGCAGATATTGTTCAACACAATCGTGATGGACAGCCCATCTATGTGAGCTTATCATATAGTTATCCTTATATCGTGTGTGTTGTCGATAAAGAACCAGTTGGTATTGATATCGAAAAGATATCACAACGTTTAGACTGGCGTACATTAGTGACGTGTTTCTCTACAAACGAAGCACAGCAAATATGTAGTTTAAATGATTTTTATCAAATATGGACACAAAAAGAAAGTTTTACAAAATTGATTGGTGAAGGTTTAATCAAAGGATTGGACATTTATGATATGACGCAATCACACTTTTATCAATCACGTGAAGTGAAGTTCAAACAATTTATTTTTGATCAGTTTATGGTACAGGTATGTTTCTTAGGACAAGCACCCTGGGGGTATAAAAAAGTGTCTGTATTTCAGTTATTGAGTAGTTAATATGACGTCTGACAGTATCATTGCGCAGTGATTTTAAAATATACTGCCTAAATGTTTACTGTTAGATGTTTTTTTTATTGGAAAAATGAAAGGTGAATACACGATGGCATCATTCAAAATCATAACGAGATTAAAGTAAGTGATAAGGTGAAAATATACTGAGCAATATTGAAATTGCCAAAAATAATGGCTTGTTACGACGCATTTGAGACTTTAATGCTCACGTAAGTTGGCTGGAATCATATCATGTCAGTTAATAAAATAACGTGAGTATCAATCATCATACTCAAACGATGATTTAAAACTCACGTTAATGTTAGTCAGTGTATTAATTTAATTTATAGCGATAGACAAAATGTTGTCGCACTAATTCAATTGTCATCATCCAGACGATATGGCCAAAGAATTCTGACAGATGCTCTTGGAATGGTTGATCCCACATAGCAGGTACAGTATGCATGATTGGCATAATGATAAGGTGGAATAATACCCAAATAGCAATACCAAAAACAGCACCTTGTCCCATTGCTAAGTAAGCGTATTTTTTAACTAATATGCAGTAAATAATTGCAATGACGATAGAAAAACTAAAGTGGACAATAAAGCTTACCCAAGGCAATTGCATATTTGAAAATGTATATGTTTGATGCGTAAACTCACTACTAAATCCTAATTGTTGCAATAACTCTTGAGGTGGGTTCGTTGCATTACGTTCTGGTGTGCGAGGTGGAAACATGACCTCCCAACCTAATTTTACAATTCCAGATAACAAGCCACCGATAATTCCAGCATAAATGAATATACCCATTTGTCGTTTTGTCAACTTAAGGACTCCTCTCTATTTACTATCCTCATTATAGTATTTTGTGAAAATAATCACAATGAAAAGCTTTGCAAAACTTAAAATATTTTGATGAACAAATTTGTAAAAGGTTATTAGTTTTTTGCATCTCATATTGTATCATACTGTATTCTGAAATTTCTTTTGTGAAATGAGACAGGTGAAAAGGTGACGCTGCATAATCATTAAACAAATAGGTACAACTATGTTTCGAAGCCGAATAATACAAGATTGAGTGGTCATATTCAAAGTCATACTGATGATTTTAGTATCGTTGTCCCAACAAAATCATTATTATAAATAGCTTCAATGATATTTGGCTTGTTTCCTGATGCAATGATAACTTTAGGACAGCCATTTTCAATAGCATTTTTAGCATCAAGCACTTTGGGAATCATACCTCCATAAATATCACCATGCTCAATATACTGATTAATATCGACTAATGGCAATTGAGGTATAACAACATCATTGATGAGTACACCTGCAATATTACTTAATACATAAATAGGCGCTTTTAATGATGATGCAATAAAATAGGCAAGCGTGTCTGCATTTATGTTGTAAAATTCTCCATCATGGGTATTGAAACCAATCGAATTGATGATAGGTACAAATTTAGTACATATATACAGTAAAGCATCCTTATTTAAAGCGGTCGGTACCCCGACATATCCATATTGTTGATCAAAACGTTTAATTTCAAATAATTGAGCATCCAAACCACATAAGCCTATTGCAGAACATTGGTGCTGGTTAAATTGAGCTACTAATGCAGTGTTAACGTCTGCAATGAGCGTGTGTTTAGTAATAGTCATGGTTGCTTTATCAGTCACTCTTAGGCCATTAACAAAGTGTGGCTCGATTTGCTGATTTGATAATGCTTCATTAATAAATGGGCCACCGCCATGAACGATAATGGGGTAGATGTTGTTTGATCGTAAATGCTTAATGTTGTTAATAATTGATGGATGCATGTCACTTAGTGTACTGCCACCAATTTTAATGACAATAAATTTCATCTAACCAACACCACCTTATGTTCGATATGATGCGTTAATACGCACATAATCATAGGATAAATCACAACCGTATGCAGTCGCTGCAGCGTTACCTAAACCAAGCTGAACGTCAATTGTGACATTTTCATGAGTTAATGTATTCGACATAGCTTGCTCATCAAATAGTACAGCCATACCTTTATCCACGACAGGTATTTGGTTCAGTTGAACATATGTGCTGTGTGGATTAATGTCACATCCGCTGTAGCCAATAGCTGTAATGATTCGACCGAAATTGGCATCTTCGCCAAAAATTGCTGATTTGACTAAGTTTGAACTTACGATAGTTTTACCGATTTTTCTTGCGTCTGATATTGATTTAGCGCCTGAAACATTGACACTGATTAACTTTGTTGCGCCTTCGCCATCTCTGGCTATAGCTTTAGCTAAAAATGTACAGACAAAATTGAATGCATCAACAAATGTTTCCCATTGTGGATGGTTTTGATTTAATGTTTGGTGATCAACTTGCTGATTTGCCATAACTAATACCATGTCATTTGTACTTGTATCGCCATCAACAGTAATCATATTAAATGTATGATCAGTCGAAGATTTTAATAATTGATGAAGTGTATTCGATTCAATTGATGCATCTGTTGTTATAAAAGCAAGCATGGTAGCCATATTTGGGTGAATCATACCTGAACCTTTGGCGCTACCACCAATTGTAACGGTTTTACCATCGATTTTTAGTGATACAGCGATATGCTTTGTACATGTATCAGTTGTTAAAATTGCCTCGTTAAACGCACCAGCCGTTGTATACTTAGTATCCTTAATATGTTCGGTCCCAGTCTTAATTTTATCCATAGGCAAATATTCGCCAATAACACCAGTAGACGTTACAGCCACGTGTTCAGACGGTATATGGAGTTGCTGAGCAGCCCAAGCTTGTGTTTGTCGTGCATCATCTATGCCTTGTTGACCGGTACAAGAATTTGCATTTGCTGAATTCACAATGAGTGCCTGTAATTTTCCTTTAGACTTTTGTAAAGCTTCTGCAGTAACGATAAGTGGTGCAGCTTTAAACTGATTTAAAGTATATACGGCAGCTGCACTTGCTAAAGACGATGAGTAAATCCAGCCAAAGTCTTTTTTGTTAGCGCGTAAACCGATGTGCATACCACCGGCCGTAAAGCCTTGAGGTGTACTGATATCGCCATGTTTAATAATTGAAAAGTTATGTTGTTGTGATGTCGTTTCTTGATGTTTCATTCTAACACCCCTTATGGATAAACTGGTGATTGTTTTAGGCCAGTCGTAACTTCAAAATCATATAATATATTTAAGTTTTGAATGGCTTGACCACTTGCCCCTTTGACAAGGTTATCAATCACTGATACTAAAATTGCTGTTTGCGTTGTTTCATCTACATAGATACCGATATCGCAGTAGTTACTGCCGAGTACTTCTTTGGTAGTCGGGAAATTTCCGATATCTCTAATTCTGACAAAAGGTTGGTCAGCATAATAAGAAGATACTAATTTATGTAATGATTCAGTTGTATATTTAGAAGTTAATTTGACATAAATCGTTGATAAAATGCCACGTGTCATTGGTACGAGATGTGGTGTGAATATCACTGATACATCTTGACCCGCAATGATAGATAAATATTGCTCGATTTCCGGTTTGTGTTTATGGTTTCCGATTGCATAAGCGCTTAGATTTTCATTCATTTCTGAAAAATGAACACGTTGTGATAATGAACGTCCAGCACCTGACACGCCGGTCTTAGCATCAATAATAATAGATGACAAATCTACAATTCTTTCGCTAATGAGTGGATGTAATGCTAATAATGTTGCTGTAGGGAAACAGCCAGGATTAGAAATGAGCTTCGTTCCATTGTTATTAAACGATTGCCATTCTGAAATGCTATAGATAGCGTGATTTAAGTCGTCTTGTGATGCAGCAGTTTCTTTGTAATATGCTTCATATATTTCACGGTTTTTAATTCTGAATGCACCAGATAAATCAATAACATGAATTCCTTTTTCTACTAAAGGAGGGATACATGTTTTACTCACGGGTGCCGGTGTAGCAAAGAAAATTACATCACAGTCATTATTGTCAACTGTAAGTGCTTCGAAATGTTGCATAATATGTTGTAAATGTGGAAATGTTAATTTCAACGGTTCATCTACTTTTGAATGTGAGTAGATGTGTGCAATCGTTACATGAGGATGTGTTTGTAATAATCGAATTAATTCAATTGCGCCATAACCGCTACCGCCAACGATACCTACTTTAATCATCATGAATCCCTCCTATATCATATATAAATGATTAATTGTTAATTTTTAAAAACGTCTTGAAAAGCTGCAACAATTTGATTGATTTCCTCTTTATCAATGACTAGAGGTGGTGACAATCGAATGATAGTACGATGCGTGTCTTTGCATAAGATTCCACGTTTAATCAGTTGATCCACAAAAGGTGCAGCATCTGTGTTAAGCTCTATGCCTATAAATAAACCACGACCTCTAATTTCTTTAATACTAGGATGTTTAAGTTGTAGCAACGCTTTTAATAAAAATGAACCTAAGCGTTCTGATTGTTCAACCAGTTGTTCATCTTTAAGTACATCAAGCGCTGCGGTCGATATTGCAATGGCTAAAGGGTTACCCCCAAATGTTGAACCATGTGTACCTGGTGTTAGAACACGCATGACATCATTATTTGCTAGTACAGCAGATACAGGGTATAAGCCACCGCCCAATGCCTTGCCTAAAATATAAATGTCTGGAACGACTTGCTCCCATTCCATAGCAAACCATTTCCCAGTTCTACCAAGACCAACTTGAATTTCATCTGCAATCAATAATATTTGATGTTTATCACATAATTGACGTACAGCTTGGATATATCCTTTCGGTGGTATATTAACGCCACCTTCACCTTGAATTGGTTCCAAAATAATTGCTGCTGTATTCGGTGTAATAGCTTGTGTTAGTTGCTCAATATTTCCAAATTCTACTGTTGTAGTGCCTTGAAGTAGGGGGTGAAATCCTGCTTTATATGCGTCGTGGTTAGATAGTGATAATGAGCCAAGTGTACGACCGTGAAAATTGTTATTCATAGCGATGATTTCAACTTGTCCGTCAGTGATGCCTTTAACTTCAGAGCCCCATTTTCTAGCAATTTTAATGGCTGCTTCAACAGCTTCAGTACCAGAGTTAAGGGGGAGTACTTTGTCTTTCTTAGCAAGATGACAAATTTTTTCTTCCCATTTCCCGAGATTGTCACTATAAAGGACACGTGAAATGATAGACAACTTTGAAGCTTGTTCTGTCATCGCTTTAACAATTGTTGGATGACAATGGCCTTGGTTTGCAACTGAAAAACCTGAGATGCAATCTATATATTGTTTGCCATTAGTATCCCAAACTTTGACCCCTTTACCTTTAGAAATGACAAGCTTCAGTGGTGCATAATTGTTAGAGCTATAATGATCAGTTAATTCAATGATAGAATTCATGGGTCTCCCCCTCCTTTATATTTATACATTTTAAAGAATTAATATTAATACATTACAGTTGTTCAATATAAGTGTCAAATGTAAATTTAATAATATAAAGATAAGATTGTGTTTGTATTAATGTGATTCGTAAAATGAAAGTACTAATATTTTTCGTGGATAACCATTGATATGTATGTATACGAGTGCAGTTTAATGTAGTATGAATAAAAAATCAGATTGAGTATATGCATATAAGATGATTTTTAACATCATTTTTGGATGATAGGATGTTGCGCCACGATGATGTCTGAATTCATCGAATTCGCTATCAGGTATCGTTTCAACAATTTCATTAACATATCGCGAAATATCATTTTGAGGAATTCTAACAGAAGTTTCTATTGGTAGTGTAAGTTGGGTCATGTTATAATTTTTATACATAAGGCACCTCGTTAATTTAGTTTAGTGGTATTTATTAAATTATACGAAAGTGTCTTATTTTTTTAAAGTATTTCAAAGTAAAATTACATGTTAATACGTAGTATTAATGGCGAGACTCCTGAGGGAGCAGTGCCAGTCGAAGACCAAGGCTGAGACGGCACCCTAGGAAAGCGAAGCCATTCAATACGAAGTATTGTATAAATAGAGAACAGCAGTAAGATATTTTCTAATTGAAAATTATCTTACTGCTGTTTTTTTAGGGATTTATGTCCCAGACTCTTACTTACTAAACTATATATTAATTACTAATTTCCCAATCATTGATTGTTTTTCTAACAATTGATGTGCTTGATATAAGTTTTCAGGTGATAAACCTTCAAAAACTTGTGTCGTTGTTGGTTGATAATGTCCTGATTCTATATTTTTCGTAATATCTTCTAAATACTCATGTTGTTTAATCATATCAGGCGTTCGATGAATTGGACGCGCAAACATAAATTCATGTGTAAATGTTATACTTTTTAATTTTAATGCATTTAAATCTTGATCTTCATTAAAAGCTACGATAGTTGTAATATGCCCTAATGGTTTTATCAGTTCAAGCATAGTATTGTAATACAAGTCTGTATTATAGGTGCAAAACATATAATCTACTAATGGGATGTTTTGTTCTTTAAACTGACGCACTAAATCCTCTTTATGATTCAATACGATATCTGCGCCCATCTTTTCACACCACTCTGTTGTTTCTTGTCGCGATGCTGTTGTAATGACAGTTAAACCATACCGTTTAGCAATTTGAGTGGCAATACTTCCTACACCCCCTGCGCCATTAATGATTAACACGGATTTACCTATATTTTCAGAAGGATTATGTGAAATTTTAAATGTATCAAAAAACGTTTCATATGCCGTAATACCAGTTAGCGGTAGACTAACAGCTTCATTAGCACTTATGTTGTGTGGCGCTTTTGCAACTATAGCTTCTGACACCAATTGATATGTCGCATTTGATCCTTTTCTATTTGGCGATCCAGCATAAAATACAACGTCACCCGGACTAAATAATGTAACGTCTGGTCCGATAGCTTCAACAGTACCAATAGCGTCAAACCCAAGTACACGAGGTGCTTGAGTGACTTCCATTTGTCGTTGCTTTGTATCTACAGGATTTACACTAATGCTATTTACTTTAACTAAGATATCATCGTTTGCTGGCGTTGGCTTACTTTGTTCGTATACTTTAAATAAATTTCCTTCTTCCAATTTAAAAGGCTTTTCAAATCCTATCATTTTCATATCGTTTCACCTCATTTATGAACTTATCTCTTATTATACAAAATAGAAGCCATGTGTGCTTATATCGCAGCAACATGACTCCTTTTTCATTTGAATATATAAATAATTACAGACGACTTTCGTATTACATTTTAGACTTATTTCTACCATGTTACAGAACAAATTTGCTTTAGCTAAGAAAGTTATTAAATTTTGGTCAATTAACAAAGTTGATTTGTAAAAACGTATACTTTATTATTCCGTTACTTTAATAACTTGTTTACCAAAGTTATCGCCCGTAAATAAATTTTTAAATGCACGTGGCGCATTTTCAAAACCATCTTCAATGGTTACTTGTGACTGAATTTTACCTTCTTGAACCCATGTTGCGAGCTGTTCACTAGCTTCTTTAAAAGCATTAGCAAATTCACTTACTAAGAAACCTCTCATCATTACTTGCTTCTTAATAAGCGTACCTTGAATACGTGGTCCGATATCTGCTTCAGGATGATTATATGACGAAATTGCGCCACATACTGGTACACGTGCAAAACGATTTAAATGCTTAAATACTTCATCACCGACTGTACCGCCAACATTTTCAAAATAAACATCAACGCCATCTGGTACTGCTTGCGCTAATTCTTTTGCAAAATCTGCTTTCTTATAATCGATACCAGCGTCAAAGCCCAGTGTCTCTGTTAAATAATTTACTTTTTTGTCGCCACCCGCAATACCTACAACACGGCAACCTTTAATCTTAGCAATTTGACCTACAACTGAACCTACAGCGCCAGATGCAGCTGAAACCACAACAGTATCTCCAGCTTTAGGTTGACCAATATCAAGTAGACCATGATATGCCGTTTGTCCTGGCATTCCTAAAACACTTAAATATAAATCAAGTGGTACATCTGTAGTTGGAACTTTAGTAATTTGATCCGCTTGGACATGATTAATGATTCGCCAAGGCAACATACCTACAACGACATCTCCTGCTTGGTAATCTTCATGTTTTGATTCAATTACCTTTGCAACAATATGACTGACAATCGGTTTACCAATTTCAAAAGGCTGTACATACGAATCTGCCTTAGTCATACGTCCTCTCATATATGGATCCACTGAAATGTATAGCGTTTGTACAAGTACACCATCGCTCTCAAGTTTAGGAGTGTCAATATCTTCAATTTTGAATGTATCCTCTTGTGGCATACCTTCAGGAATTTTATTAAATAGAATTTGCTTGTTTTGCATCATTAATCACCTTTCCATATTTAGAAACTTATCTTTATTTTTTATTTAAATTTAAGTTTAAAAAGCGTAATCGTGATGCTAGAGTATTCTTAGTTGTCAGCTTTTGACTTAAACATTGGTTCATATAACTTCATCCACATTATATTTCCTACATTTATGAATTTAAAATATTTCGGCTTATAAGCGTATATTCTTTACTCATATTCTAACTAAATGGTAACTGGTATTATTTTTTCCATAAAAAGTCAATTAGCTCATTCGCAACGTTTTCGTTTTCATGTAGCTGGCTATGTTGTGCTGACTCACCTTCATATTTAGATTCTCGATAACTTTTTGGACTATTTCCCAGTAAATATTTTAATGATTTCGAAGAACTATTAGACACTCTGCCGTCTGAATGTGTACCATCTTTCAAATCTCCATAAATATTTAGCACTTCGATACCTTTACCTTTATAAATATCTTTTAGCACGCGTAGTTGCTGATAAGGTTGATTCATTCGACTTGGTTTACCATCTTTATCAACTGTAATTTCATTGACATCTTCATTCATATTTAAGACGCCGTTAAATGTACCCGCAATATTCACTTGCTTGTTTAACTGTGGTAATGATTTGTCGTTACCATATGTCATCATATATTGTGCAAATGTTAAGTTTCCCATTGAGTGACCGACAAAGTTGAATTTATCGAAATTGTATTCTGATTGAAGCTTAGTCAGTACATTTTTAAACCACGCAGCATTCTTATCCAAATAGCCTTGTCTGTTATTTTCAAGTTCAATTTTCACAATAGGATTCACAGCATTTTTACTTATCTTCCCTTTAAAAGTAACCTCACCCTCATTTGAAACATAGGCCGTAATAATATCTTTAGTGACACCTCTTTTTTCTGCTTGCTTCACCATAAATTTTTCAGAGTTGGCACTACCACCAAATCCATGTAAGAACAATGTCGGAATTGGCTTTTTAACAAATTGCTGTTGTTGTATTTTAAATGTTTGTGCCTGTCGTTGACTAAACACAACCGTAATAATAGTGCCTATAATAATAGCGACCGCTAACAATGTCGTACTAATTACAAAAATTTTCTTCACACTTTTAACTCCCATTCATGTCTTTTATTTAAGTATAAAGGATGTGATTAAAAATGTCCTTTAGTTGATTTTGAATACATCATTAACTTTTAAGATGACTTTGGAGAATTGTCCGTTAAAGTTTATAAATTGATTGCTTAATTAGCTTTCAATGATGTGTTTCCTATTGATTAATATAAAAATATGTATATGCATATTTAGTTTCTCTCTTTTTATAAACAAAGACCTACCAGCACACGACTGATAGGCCTTTTAATATCTTTTATTATTTAATTTCTTTTGTTTCGGCTAACTCTTTGTACCAATAAGCACTTTTCTTAGGATAGCGTTCTTGAGTCTCAAAATCGACATAGAATAAACCATATCGTTTTTCATAACCATTTGACCAAGAGAACACATCCATTAATGACCAAATAAAGTAACCTTTAACATTTGCACCATCTTTAATAGCATCTGCAATAACGTTTAAATGTTGTCTTACATAATCAATACGTGCATCATCATGAACTGTTTTTTCAGATTCAATAAATTCATCTTTATATCCTAAACCATTTTCAGTAATATAAATCTTATGATAGTTAGGATAATCTTTAACAACACGCATGATTTGATCATATAAACCTTGAGGATAGATCATCCAGTCCCAGTCTGTGCGAGGTACGTCGACATCAAATTCACGTTGTCCGACACCTTTAAGTTGGTATTTAGAACCGCCTTTATCACCTGTCGCATTATGAGTGATTTCAGATTCTCCATCGTAACCTCTCATCCAGTCACTCATGTAGTAATTGATACCTAAGAAGTCGTTTAAATCTTTGGCTGCATCTAAAATGGCATAATCTTCATCTGTAATGTTTAATTTACCGCCATTAACAGATAAGATATGTTGCACACCTTCCATCGTTTCACGAGAATACTTACCTAAATATGTTGCATCTAAGATGAATTTGTTATGGATGATATCTTCTAATTCTGCTGCACGAACATCTTCAGGATTTGATGGATCGAACGGATATTTTGTTGGCAATGCGTGTACAACACCAATTTCTCCTTGATAGCCGCCATCTTTAAATAATTTTACTGCTCTTGCATGAGCAACCATCATATTATGATGAGATTGGAAAACTTTTTCAAAATCATATTTAATACCTGGAGGGAATTTACCTACTAAATATTGGCCATCACCAATTGGTCCAATTTCATTGAATGTAGTCCAATATTTTACTTCTGGGAATTCTTTAAAACAAAATTCAGCATAATCTACGAAGTAATCAATCGTTTTACGATTTAGAAAATCACCATCTTTGTGTAACACTTCTGGTGTATCAAAATGATGCAATGTTACAAATGGTTCAACATGGCGTTTATGACACTCTGCAAATAACTTATGGTAATACTCAACACCTTTAGGGTTAACTTCACCATAGCCATTCGGGAAGATACGAGACCATGCAATTGAAATACGGATACCATTAACACCGAATTTTTCACTTAATTCTAAATCCACTGGATATCTGTTATAAAAATCACTCGCTGGTTCTGCAGTGTACCAATAGTTTTCTTCTAAATACGTATCCCATGCTACGCGACCTTTACCATCCGTATTTGTCGCACCTTCTGCTTGATACGCTGCTGTTGCTCCACCAAAAATAAAATCTTCAGGTAATGTTTTAGTCATATGAAAAACTCCTATTCTTAATTTTCAAATTGTTTTTGTACGAAATCAAGGGCTGCTTGGCCATCTCGTGTCAATTTGATATATTCAGCACCTTGAGTCTTCGCTAATTTAATACCTAATCTATCTGTATCTTGCTTAATATCTTCATAGTTAGACGCAACTTGTGGCGCTAAAATGATTAATTGGTACTCTTTCATAATGTCCATATGTGCGCCGTATCCGCCAGCTGCTGCTTTCACTGGCACATGATATTCTTCAGCTGCTTTATTAAGTGCGTTGGCTAATAATCCACTTGTACCACCACCGGCACAAAGTACTAAGACATTTGTTTGTTCTGTGATATTTGAAGCTTTAGCTGCATCGTCTGATACACCACTTGCCGCTAAAATTGAATCAGCTTTTTTCGTATCAAAGTTTGCTGCAACTTTTTCTTTTAAATCTGAATTACTTTCTTTACGTCCTTCTTCTTCATCAAGAATTTCACTGTCATAAACTTTTAGGAATGGGTAGTAAATAATAATATCTACAACAATTAAAGTAATCGCTAGTACGAATGACCATAAACCAAATCCAGTACCCATGATGATTCCGAGTGGACCTGGTGTTGTCCATGGTAAGTTCACACTAAAACTGTTCATTCCTAACACTTCAACGAAAAGTTTAAATATCCATACGTTCACAATTGGCGCTAATACAAATGGAATAAAGAACACAGGATTCAATACTAGTGGTGCCCCGAATAAAATCGGCTCGTTTACACCAAAGAATGTTGGTACAACTGATGCACGTCCAATCGCTTTGTTTCGTTTAGATTTCGTCATCCACATAAACATAAATGGCACGACCAATGTTGCACCCGTACCACCAAATGTAACGATAAACATTTGTGTACCTGATGTAATAATTTTATCTGCGTGTTCACCAGCTTGAAGCAACTTGAAGTTCGCTTCGATATTCGCATATGTAATGGCTGCAATTGCTGGCTCTACAATTGACGGACCATGAATACCTACAAACCAGAATAAAGCAAAGGCACCAAAAATAATTGTGACACCAATCCATCCATCTGCTGCTGTAAATAATGGTTCGAATAATTTTAAAATACCTTCCGCTACATTTGATTTGAAGCTGTTGCGAATGACTAAATCTAATGCATAAAGAATGATGATTACCGCTGAAAATGGAATTAAGTCCTTAAATACTTGTGAAATATTCGGCGGTACTTCTTTCGGCATTTTAATTGTAATATTGCGCTTCACACAGAAGTTATAAACAATAACAGTTACAAATGCTGATAAGAATGCTGTTAATAAACCTTTAGTTCCCATAAATGCACTTAAGAATCCACCATCTTTGGCTGGATCAGAAGCTAAGAACAAGAATCCACACATCGCTGCTAGCATTGTAGAAATAAAGTTAATTTGATTTGTACTTTCTAGCTTACGGTTAAATGAATCTGTTAAAGATTTCGCTGTCGTTCCTGCTACTAAAAATGCTACAAGCCCCATCGTATAGTTATATGGTTTCATTAAAATGGCTTCCATGCCTTTATCCCATTTAAAACCAAATATATTTGGCACATATGCAATTAATAGAAAGATACTTGAGAATAAGATGACAGGCATTGCAGAAATAAATCCATCACGGATGGCTCTTAAATATATGTTACGTGATAATTTCTCGAAAAATGGCTTCCCTTTTTCAATTTGTGCGATCAATTTTTGCATCATTGTCATCACCCTCTTTTATAAAATTCTAATAAATGCTTCATTAAATCTTTCAGTAAAATTGTTGTCATTAAATGGTCTTGACCATGCATCATCGTTACACTGTATGCAATATCATCACCTTGCGCTTCTTTAGCCAACAGGCTTGTTTGTGCTCTATGCGCTTCCGCAATGCAATTGTTTCCTTCTTCAATCAGTGCATCTGCTTTTGCAAAATCTCCAGCTTGAGCTGCTGTTAATGCTTCTAAAAACTTAGAACGTGCATCCCCTGCAAATGCAACAATTTCAAAACCTAATAATTGGACTTCTTCTCTATTCATAGCATTAATCCCCTTTTAAACTTATTTTCTTTGTTTCCAAGATGTCGCAGTATCTTTTAATACTTTATTTAAGTCATCGATATTTTTGAAACCAGTTGTACGTAACCATTCACGAGCAGCATCTTCACCTTGTTCGATGTATACTTGAACAGCACCAGACCATGTAGCACGTCCACAAAGTACACCATTAAATTTAGCACCTGCTTCATGTGCAAATTTTAAAGTTTCTTGGAATAATTCCGCAGAAACACCAGCACTTAAGTAAATATATGGTAAATTTGTTGCAGCATCTTGATCTTTAAAGTGTTGTGCTGCTTCTTCTTTCGTATAAACCACTTCACCTTCTGCAAATCCTTCTACATATTTCATGTTTACAGGTACTTCAACTTTTAAGACATCAACATTAAAGCGTGATTCTGAGAATAATTTCATTGCTTCGTTTACTTTTCTAGGTTTAACTTTTGCGAATTCAACGCTACCATTATCAGGAATATTATCGTCATAAGTTAATACTTCTAAGAAGAATGGAATGTCTTCAGCTACACATTCTGAACCGATTCTTTCGATATATGCTTTCTTTTGAATATTGATTTCTTCTGCATCGTCTACATCATAGTAAAGTAAGAATTTAACAGCATTTGCACCTTGTTCTTTTAAACGTTTTGCAGACCATTCTACTAAACAGTCAGGTAAACGACCTTTAGCATTTACGTCATATCCAGTTTTTTCATAAGCAAGTAATAATCCACAATCTTTGTTACGTGCATCTGAAGCTGGTAAACCATATTCAGGATCTAATAAAATTGAAGACGCATACTGTGTTAACTCTTCCGCAACTAATACTTTTAATTGTTCAATTTGAGCTACAGTTGGTTCTTCCGTTTGATGTTTAGCCATCATGCGTTTTAAAGCACCACGTTGGTCAAATGCTAATGCAGAAATGATACCTTCGTTATTACTTAATTGTTCAATTGATGCGATTTTTTGATTAGATTTTGACATTATTTACACCTCTAAAACTTCAATTTGATTGAATAAATCATCATAATTATTTAAATTGACATATCCTGTTTGTGCTTCTTGCGCATTCAGCATGCCTAATGTATTAGCTTTTTTAAGTAAATCATGATCATTTTCATGATTGATAATTGCTGAAGTAATTCCAGCAACCGTAGAATCACCTGATCCAACAGGATTTAACACGCTTATTGTCGGAATATTCACTCTATAGAATGTGTTATTGTGCTTTGCAAATGCACCTTGTGCACCTAAAGACACAATAATCCACTCAATCCCTTCGAATAAGGGTTGTGACACTGCCTGTTTCAAACTTTCTAAACTTTCATCAAGTGGCTGGTTAAGCAACTGATATAATTCAGAAATGTTTGGTTTAATGACTGTTGGCTTATAAGGGTTTTCTAATACTGTTTGCAAAGTTGCACCCGAGCAGTCTAATATCACAGGCACACCTTTGTTTTGGCATCGTTCAATGATTTGTGCATAATAATCTTGATTTAATCCTTTTGGTAAGCTACCTGAAATAGCAACTGCTTCAACTTTTTCTAGTAATTGCTCAAAATGTTTAATAAATCCTGCAGCCTCTTGATTATCAATCTCCGGTCCCTGCTCTAAAATTTCTGTTTGTTGTCCTTCATGTAAAATTGCAATGCAGTTTCGTGTTTCACCCTTAATGTTATAAAATGCATGCTTGATGTCGGCATGATCTAATTTTTTAGCAATAAATTGACCTAATTCACCGCCAATAAAACCACTCGCAAGGACTGGCTCACCTACTTGCGCAAGTACTCTTGTTACATTTAAACCTTTACCACCAGCTGTTTTACTCACTTCTTGAACACGATTAACATCATCTAATTTCAATGCTGTTAATGGGTATGAAATATCAACGGATGGATTTAATGTTAAAGTTAAAATCATATGTGTCGTCCCTTAATCGTGGTATTCGCCTCTGTCCCATTTTTCTAAGAATTCATCAAAGAAATGTGGATCAGCTTGATCTGCATTGCTTGTTTCTAAATGTTTAATTTTAGCGATTAATTTTTTGTTCTCTTCAGTTGGTTTATATTCAGCATTAATAAATGCATCGATAATATCGCACATTAATAACTCACCAATAATACGTCCACCAAAGCCAATGACGTTCGCATTTAATTCTTCTTTAGCATATAACGCTGATGTCATATCACGTACTAGTGCTGAACGAACGCCAGGTACTTTATTTACAGCATTGTTAATACCAACACCTGTTCCACAAATACAAACACCTAAGTCTGCATTACCGCTAACAACTTGTTCTCCAACTTTTTTACCAAAAATTGGATAATGTGTTCTTGTGAAATCGTATGTTCCTACGTCAATGACTTCATGTCCTTTTGATTTTAAAAATTCAGATACACGCATTTTTGTATCTGTAACAATATGGTCGCATCCTAATGCAATCTTCATAGTAATTTTTCCTCCTTAGCACATTTTATTAAGCATATCTACGCGGATTTGGTGTCTACCACCATCGTATTTACCTTCAACAAAACCTTTAACGACATTTTTCGCTAATGTGTCTCCAACAATTTCAGAACCCATAGTGATCATTCTTGAATTGTTATGGCCTCTAGTCATATATCCAGAGCGTTCATCTGATACTTCAGCAGCAATCATGCCTTTGATTTTTGTAGCAACCATAAAGCTACCTGCACCAAATGCATCGATAACAATACCTAAGTTACCTTCTTGACTTTGAACATCTTTTGCTACAGCCAAAGTTGCATCAACAAAGTCAACTTCCTGTCCTTCTGTTACGTCAACAACATCATATTTATTGTCTAATAAGTATGATTTGATGACTTCTTTTAATCGTTTGCCAGCTTCATCTGAACCAATAATAATCGCCATAATAAGACTCCTTTTTACTTTAATTTTGAAATACCTTTCTTAAAATATGACATGTTTATTTGTAGGTTATGAAAATCTTGAGAAAAGGCTTTCAATTTGATTACGTTTAAATTATAAACATAAACAAACAATAAATCAACACAATATGTTTATGATTTGTTTGTTTATGACATATTTTCAAACAATAAGTGAACATTCATATTGTGGTATTGTTTTAATTAGGTATTCGTCTGAAATTGTAGTAAAACTTTGTCGAGGTTCCCGTTTACATAAATTTGCATAAAAAATAGCCCATAAAATGAATGCAAATTCACATTCACTTATGAGCATATAGATACATATTTTAACAATGCAGTTATATTTTTAATTTAGTCGACTACTTCAATATATGTTTTAATCGTTTCTACTTTTTCTTCATCTTCATAATCCATAACCACTGCAGTCAATTCGTTTAACTGACAAAATGATGTAAAATCTTCTTTGCCAACTTTCGTATGATCGATTAACAAGTATTTTTCAATTGAATTACTGAGTGCCAGTTGTTGCGTATAGGCTTCATCTAATGTAGATGTCATCACAGCACCTTTATTTACTGCGTTACTACTAAAGAACATCTTGCTAAATCTTAGTTTTTCCAACATAGCATTCGCCATTTCACCTACAAATGCTTCTGTAATATGGCGCATTTCACCACCAATTAAATACACACGAAAATGTGCTGTTTGTTTTTCCAACAAAATTTTATACACCGGCAAACAATTCGTAATAATTGTGAGCGTATGATGATTGACTTCTTCTGCTAATAGTTCTACTGTTGTTCCCGGTCCGAAAAACAAAGTATCCCCATCTTCAATTAATGATGCAGCTTTTCTAGCTATAAATCGTTTTTCTGCAATTTGACGGGTATGTTTTTCTTTATGCGAGATTTCTTTATATTGAAAGGTTGAATTACTGCGTGCACCACCATGAATCTTCGTTAAAATCCCTTTGTTTTCCAACTCAATTAAATCTCTTCGAACTGTCATATCAGACACATTTAAACCTTCGACGATTTCATTCGTTCTTATCGTGCCCTTTTTATTCACTAGTTTAGCAATTTCGTCCAAACGTTCATGTTTATTCAATGTAAAATTGCCTCCTTTATTTAGGCGATGGGTCATTATCCTTTATGTTTAGACATCCATTTTAATATACATGCTTATTCTATAATAAAAATTGCGTAAAAACTAATATATTTTAACTGTTCGATTATATGTATAATTCATTTTTAAAAAGAACTGTTTAAACTGCGCCTTTGATAATCGTAAAATGTATATACTATAATAAAATCAAAAGACAATATAAATCATTCATTATTTTGATGGGGTGTTTAATTTGGAAAATGATTTAGAGACACTAAAACATTTTATAGATAGTTCGAATCGTATCACATTTTTTACAGGTGCTGGTGTATCTGTTGCAAGCGGTGTTCCAGATTTCCGTTCAATGGGCGGCTTATTTGATGAAATTTCAAAAGATGGGCTTTCGCCAGAATACTTGTTAAGCCGTAATTATTTAGAAGATGATCCTGAAGGTTTTATCAATTTCTGCCATAAGCGTTTACTATTTGTCGATACGAAGCCTAATATCGTTCATGATTGGATTGCAAAATTAGAACATAATCAAAAATCATTAGGTGTCATCACGCAAAATATCGATGGTTTGCACTCAGATGCTGGAAGTCAACATGTTGATGAATTACATGGCACATTAAATCGATTTTATTGTAACGAATGTCATAAATCTTATACGAAGTCAGATGTCATTGATAGAACTTTGAAACATTGTGATAATTGTGGTGGTGCCATTCGACCGGACATCGTATTATATGGTGAAATGTTAGATCAACCTACCATTATACGGGCATTAAATAAAATTGAACATGCTGACACCCTTGTTGTACTTGGTTCGTCACTCATTGTACAACCTGCCGCAGGATTAATATCAAATTTTAAAGGCGACAATTTAATTATTATCAATAAAGACCGAACACCTTATGATAACGACGCTACTTTGGTCATACATGACGACATGGTTTCCGTTGTAAAAACATTAATGACAGAGTAATCAGTAGATTTTTTATTACTAAAATAGACTGTAAAAATAATCGTCATAAATAATGGCATTTTCCGACATTCAAATGGTACAAAGTACATTGTCATATGCATAATGATACCTGTAATTAATGTAATAATAGAAAAGTGTATATATCTCATATCGCCACCTGCTATACAACTTATTAGATAATTAATTCCAAGACATATTAATTATCTAATTATAACCTTAGTTACGTTATTACATAATATAAAAATATATAAAACTTATTTGCTTGCTCCTTTAACTTTTTAAGAGTAAAAAATAACCTGAAACATAGACTTTAACATCCAAGTTTCAGGTTAGTGTAATGTAAATTATTTACTTTGTTATATTATGATTAAACATCTAATTCTCTACTTGTAAGTACTTTAATCATCTCTGGATCAGCATGTGAGAAAAATTGGCTATTACTTTCTTCTAATGTCGCAATTTGTTGTTTATCTTCTTCTGTCAGTTCAAAATCAAATATATCTAAGTTTTGAGCCATGCGTTCTGGATTCACTGATTTTGCGAGTACAACAATGTCACGTTCTACTAACCACCGTAAAATAACTTGTGCAATTGATTTGTTATATTTATCTGCAATGGCCTGCAACAATTGATTTTGGAATAATTGATTTTTACCTTCTGCAAATGGTGCCCAAGCTTCTACCACAACATTTTCTTGTTGAAGTGCTGCAACTTGTTCTTCTTGTTGATGGAATGGATTAATTTCTATTTGGTTCACTTGTGGTTGAATTTGATTGTGAATACCTAAATCTACAATTCGATCAACGCCGAAGTTAGATACACCGATTGCTTTAATTTTACCAGTTTCTTTTAACTCTTCTAATGCACGCCATGAGCCATATACATCATTGTAAGGCTGGTGAATAAGCACTAGATCAATATAGTCCAAATTTAATCGTTGTAATGATCGTTCGATTGATTTGATAGTATCTTCATAGTTAACATTTTCAATCCATACTTTAGTCGTAATGAATAGTTCACTTCTATCAATACCTGAAGCTTCAATACCTTGACCTACTTCAGTTTCATTTAAATAACTTTGTGCTGTATCAATATGTCTATAACCCGCTTTAATTGCTTCTTTAACCGCTTCTGCTGTTTGTTCTTGAGGAATTTGAAATACTCCGAAACCTAATACTGGTATCTTTACATCTTTACTTATTTCAATATGATTCATAAAATGAACCTCCTTTTTCTTGTAAGCTCACTATAAACCATGGAGTTAACTCGATAGCAAGCCATAGGTTTACTTTCTCTCCCAAATACGTTCAACATTGGCATCATGATTATCGCTAGCATTGATTTTAGCAATATGATTATCATAATTATCAATTTTATATTGTAGTAAATCTCTCGCATCATGAATTGTCTTTAAGTTTTCATTTAATTCTTCGAGTTGCTTATTTAAAATTTGCTTTTGCTGTGCTTGAATATTTTCATTTTTAGGAAGCTGCGCTAACCTACAAAATTCGATAAGCGATTCAATACTGACGCCTGCATTTCGCAAATTTTTCACTAAATAAATCCAATTTAAATCACTATCATTATATATTCTATATCCATTTTCATCTCGATTAACAGGTGGAATCACACCAACCTTTTCATAATATCTTAAAGTGTCTTGAGATATATTCATGAGCGCTACGACTTCTTTAGTTTTCATTGTGACTATCCTTTCAGTTATGTTTGGTCGTCTAAAGTAATGTTGCTTTATATATTGCCATCTTCGTTTGAATACTTCTTATTTTATTACTCAAATTTAAATTTGTCTCTTTTTTAACATTTTACATTTCATCGTTTTTAATTACTTTAAAAATTGTATAACTTAAATATTTAAAATGATATAATCACTAAGATTGATAATATTTAATTTTTAAAAAATTATTTTCGTTGCAATTTTTGGGTGATTCGGAAAATTTGGGTGATCGATTGTTTATATACATCAACATGCTTTGCGGATTGTTTGAGAGTAAACAGTTATTTGTATGCATTAACGAATTTTGAAAAATTGAATCATTATTTAATCAGATTATTAATTGCGCACGCGCAACACAAAAAGGAGACATGTCAATGACATATAGAATGAAGAAATGGCAAAAATTATCCACCATTACGTTATTAATGGCCGGTGTGATTACTTTGAGTGATGGTGAATTCAGAAGTGTTGATAAACATCAGATTGCTGTGGCTGATACGAATACTCAAACACCAAATTATGAGAAATTGAAGAATACATGGCTGGACGTTAACTATGGTTATGATAAGTATGATGAGAGCAATCCAGATATGAAGAAGAAGTTTGAGGCTACGGAGAATGAGGCAAAGAAATTACTTAGTGAGATGAAAACTGAAAGTGGAAGGACTTATTTGTGGGAAAGCTCAAAAGATATAGATACGAAATCTGCAGATATGACTCGTACCTATCGTAATATTGAGAAAATCGCAGAAGCGATGAATCATCCTAAAACCACTTTAAAAAATGACGAAAATAAGAAGAAACTGAAAGATGCCCTTGAGTGGTTGCATAAAAATGCCTATGGAAAAGACCCAGATAAAAAAGTTGCTGATCTGAAAACTAATTTCTCAAAATCAGCACCTCAAAAGAATACAAACTTAAATTGGTGGGATTATGAAATTGGAACACCTAAATCATTAACAAATACCCTAATATTACTGAATGGTGATATTTCAAGTGATGAAAAGAAAAAAATACACTGCCCCTATCAAAACTTTCGCCCCAAAAAGTGATGAAATATTATCTTCTGTAGGAAAAGCTGAACCTGCTAAAGGCGGAAATTTAGTAGACATTGCTAAAGTAAAACTTTTAGAAAGTATTATCGAAGAAGATAAAGATATGACGAAAAATTCAATAGATTCATTTAATAAAGTGTTCACTTATGTTCAAAGTAATTCAACTGGTAAAGAACGTAATGGATTCTATAAAGATGGCTCATATATCGATCATCAAGACGTCCCCTATACCGGTGCTTATGGCGTTGTACTCTTAGAGGGAATTTCTCAAATGATGCCAATGATAAAAGAAACACCTTTTAAAGAAACTAGCCAAAATGATACTATTTTAAAATCATGGATTGACGACGGATTTATGCCACTCATTTATAAAGGTGAAATGATGGATTTATCACGTGGTAGAGCCATTAGCCGAGAAAATGAAACGAGTCACTCAGCATCTGTAACAGTAATGAAATCATTGTTGAGATTAAGTGATGCCATGGATGAGTCAACAAAAGCTAAATATAAAAAAATTGTCAAAACTTCAGTTAAATCTGATTCAAGTTATAAACAAAACGATTATTTAAGCTCTTATTCGGATATAAGCAAAATGAAGGCTTTAATGGAAGACAGCACTCTTTCTACTAACGATTTAACACAACAACTTAAAATATATAATGACATGGATCGTGTCACCTATCATAACAAAGACTTAGACTTTGCATTTGGCTTAAGTATGACGTCGAAAAACGTTGCACGTTACGAAAGTATCAATAATGAAAACCTAAAAGGTTGGCATACTGGTGCTGGAATGTCTTATTTATACAATAGCGATGTGAAACACTATCGTGATAACTTCTGGGCGACTGCCGATATGAAACGTTTAGCAGGTACTACAACTTTAGATAATGAAGAACCTAAAGAAAATAAGAACTCCGATAAAACTTTTGTAGGCGGAACAAAATTCGATGACCAACATGCTAGTATTGGAATGGAATTTGAAAATCAGGACAAAACTTTAACTGCCAAAAAATCATATTTCATATTAAACGATAAAATTGTCTTCTTAGGAACTGGCATTAAAAATACTGATTCATCAATGAATCCAGTTACAACGATTGAAAATCGCAAAGCGAATGGATATACGTTATATACAGACGATAAACAAACAACCAATTCTGATAATCAGGAAACCAATTCAGTCTTTTTAGAGTCCACAGATACCAAAAAGAACATCGGTTATCATTTTTTAAACAAATCGAAAATAAATGTAAAAAAAGAAAGTCATACTGGTAAGTGGAGTGAAATTAATAAAAGTCAAAAAACAGAAGACAAAAAAGATGAGTATTATGAAGTAACTCAAAAGCATTCTAATTCTGACAATAAATATGGATATGTGTTGTATCCAAGCTTATCTAAAGATGTCTTTAAATCCAAAGCAAGCCAAGTAACTGTCGTTAAACAAGATGATGACTTCCACGTTGTGAAAGATAATGAATCGGTTTGGGCTGGTGTCAATTATAGTGATAGCGCTAAAACTTTTGAAATTAATGGTACTAAAGTCGAAGTTAAAGCCAAAGGAATGTTTATTCTTAAAAAGAAAGATGATAAAACTTATGAATGTAGCTTCTATAATCCCGAATCTACAAATACCGCTTCAGATATTGAATCTAAAATTTCAATGACTGGATACTCTATTACAAATAAAAATGCATCGACTACTAATGAATCCGGCGTACACTTTGAATTAACTAAATAAGCAAGAAAATCTCGAGCTTGGGACATAAATCAATGTCCTAGGGTCTATAATATTATATTGGCAGTAGTTGACTGAATGAAAATGCGCTTGCAACAAGCTTTTTTCAACTCTAGTCAACCTTGCCGGGGTGGGACAACGAAATAAATTTTGTGAAAATATCATTTCTGTCCCACTCCCAAGATTTTATAAGCATAACTATCATTCACCTTGTAATCCGCAGACCACATCACCTTTGATAAGTTCTCGATTATTTAAAAATCGAATTTTTAAAGATGTACATGCTTCAATATTCTTATCATTCATTACTTGAAAATGTATATGAGGTTCAGTAGAATTGCCAGAATTCCCAACCTTCCCAATGATGTCACCATATTTAACATTTTGTCCCTCATTCACAATGATTGAATATTGTTGTAAATGAGCTATTAAGCTATACTCATTTTCTGCGTGCTTGATTACAATATAATTTCCTAAAAACTGTGATTCATTCGTACTTCCAATACTGTTGTCTTGAACCCCATTCACTACTTTTTCAACTGTACCATTTGCTGGCGCAATGATATCTTTTCCAAAACAAAAATAATCAGTATTTACTTTTCCTTGCTTCTTATATGTTTTATGATTTTCTTTAATAACTAAATCAATAGCATACCTTTGATGTGGGTATAAATAGTGATAATTATATAATTCATTATCTCCCCCCCAAAAAACCTCATAGCAATCTGTTGTCGGCACTGCGTATTTTAAAGTCGTTTCATTCTTAATCGCATCATAATTGATTAACGGACGCATAACAAATCCGATAATACTATTATCTTTCCAAGTCACTGACACTCCAAATTGCTTTGCTTTATCTATCCATATTTGCTCCATAGTATCATCATTTTGAGTACACACTTTTAACTCATGTACATCAGACTGCCTTGTATAAGATTTGAAAAGTTTCCTAAACTGCCAATAACTAAACTCTCGCTTCAAATTTTGATCAAAAATCTTATATATTTTCCTGCTCTTACTTTTATTTAAATAATCCCCAAAGTTTGTTTTATTCATATATTCTTATCCTCTTATATTTATTTTGATATCAATTATTTCTCCAGTTCCTGGGTCATTTTTGCGCTACCTTATATTTTTTGCTTCCCCTGGAAATTTTGTGAATTTGCTTTTTTACATTTCTCGTCGAATATGTTGGAATGAATAATCACGTTTTTTTACATCATCCTATTCGCTTTTAGAGACACAAAATAGCTCTCACATCTTCGTTGCGTGAACCTTGTGGAAGTTTTTGTCTATAAAATCGAAATTGCTTTTTATTCTTTATTAAAGATGTGCATAACCTTTTTTTATTATATTTTCTTCTTCTAAAGCTTTAAGTCTTTTTGTTAGATTCACATCATTTTCCAATTATCTGCAAAAGCATTTCCCCTATTTTTATAACATTTAGTTAATCACTTTGCTATTTTTTGAATAGGAATTTAAAGACACCTTAAGACATCAGTAACATTTATACTTGATACAACGAGTTGTATTACTTCCATCTTAAAGTATATTCATATTTTCTCTTAGTCATAACGGTCAGTCCTACAATTTGAAATTTTTATTGCAACTTATTCATTGACAATTTGCTGTATTCGATAATCAGTTTACCATCAATAAGTATTTCAAACTGAAAATTTTTAAATAGAAAGAATCTAGTTCCCCATAATAACCTTTTAATGCTTTATTACAGTATTTATCTTTAGTAGCTTTTAAAGTATATCAGTTGAAAAGTTCCAACAACATTGACAATCAACCTAATAAATAAGAGAATATAATTGCGCATAATCTAAAATGTTATAAATAATAAAATAGT